>Ga0160505_100087_pt1 | contig 72825 bp, 55 predicted proteins | sample DIDeMG_FD_108225 | JGI IMG/M metagenome (GOLD analysis project Ga0160505, IMG submission 108225) | Enriched chicken feces microbial communities from UW Madison campus, WI, USA - DID2874_E49_Stillage MG | ecosystem: Host-associated > Birds > Digestive system > Large intestine > Fecal ... | reverse complement strand
GAAGAGGTTTAGCAACTCGCTGGATGCCTCAATGCTCAACGTACTCAAGAGGATATCGTTGCGGCCACCAGGCTTGGTGGACCTCAATTTGACAGCAAGAGGAATGGATAACGCAATACTGAGTGAGGTCGAGTCGTCTGGACTGGCTGGTTCGAGCTCTTCGTGGGTCCGATCACCTAGAGGCTCAGGTACGTCAACTTGTCCATGCTGTGATTCCAGCACAACCAATCTCTGGGAGAACAGGAACGATTGGGAAGGATCTTCAGAAATGTGAAAATTAAGACCCTCGAACAAGTTCGCGGATTGCGTGGGCAGTGACGATCTCAGGTTGACATCATCAATACCCTCATGCGCTGGCACTTGCAAATGTGGATTTGCAAGCGATGCATGCAATGTGATGGGTCCTGTCATATCGTGTTTGGGATAGCCGACCGGAACTTCAAATTTCCATATGGTCACGGAGCTTGCCGTTCCGTCGATGTCCTCTTCACATGTAATAGGGTTCTGGACAACAGCACTAAGAACCTCCAATGTCTTAGGCGGAGTATCATCATTCGTGGCATTATAAGAGATTCTCAAGCCTCCATTGGCCAGCGGATACGCCTCTGAGTTGGACTTGAGCTCCAAATACACCGTCTGTGGCGGATCGGACTCAGATATGTGATTTGTATGGACAATAAAGCCGACCACCAGTTCTTCGTAGAATAACATGGATCTGAGGGGCCACGATGAAAGTTTCCTGAAAAGGCCCGAGCAGTCATTCTGATCGAACCTCTCTATTAGCGGGGAAGTATTTTCCGGGACAAAGATAGTAATTCCCATGTGTGTTCCACTGTTAGGGCAAGATCAAGATTGTTTAACGTGGGTAGCTTGCCATGCAGTGCGACCATAGCCTACTAGGAGATATCATGTAATTTTGAGAGCAAATTTTAATGGTGAGTTTATTATTCGTTGTAATAAAGATCTAAACTATGATTTGAGTTTGCTTTTTTGTATATTCGGTTGTTGCTTTCGGTGCGTTGATGATATGAGTTGGACATCTTGAACATCTCAGTAGATAATGGAGAATTCCCTGCGACATTAGGGCTATGAATGGAATACAAAGGTTTGGGCTAGAAGATGTAGCTGAATGGATATTTATACTTGAAAAACAGGACTTGGAAGGTAGATTCGATTTTTAGGCACCTAATGTGTGATATTGAGTAGTGTTGAAGTTTCGTAAGATTCCTGAAAAGTGTGAACCAAAAGGGGAATTAGACAACGTAAAGAACAAAGCTTTCTGTTAAACATTCTGTTTTTTTTTTTTTTATTTTCTTTTTTCGAAACTTCAATTCCTTTACTGAGTTTTGCCTAAAACCGAACAGTTGCCTATGTCTATATTTTTTTTGCATTGAGCATGGCTTACTAAGTTGAGTTGGAAGCGAAATATGACTATCATAGCCTTAAGACTTCATTGCAAGGCAAAAAATTTGAAAAGTACTCGCTGCTCAAACATTACAATTATTCATTTCATCGAGATATATCTTGTTCGAATTAATACTAATGCAAGTGATACTTTATTAAACCATTTCCTTCGACGTAGCTGGACGCATCGACGTAATCACCATCTTCACGAAGTTATAAGCCACGCCACAAAGACAACCCAAAGTGATGCTAATGAGAATACATGCATAGATTGTGCTGATGTATCTGAAGGCCTCCATTCCTTTGTACAAATTGTACATCTCGCCATTGCACAACGACATAGTGCCCAAAGGGAAAGTCATGGACCAGAAGCCACGGTTGAAGCGAAGGAATCCAGAAAAGAGACGCTGTACAATATTTCCCTCTGTTCCGTCATAAATATGCTGAGTATTAGGTTTCCTGGCGAATGGTTGCATTTTCGATAACACCGAAGCAAAAGCCAAAAACGTAAAGAAATATCCAAATGCCATGAGTGAGGCTGCAAACATGGTGGAGGTCGCCAAAAGTGCCGTGGAGAGAATCACTGGCAAGTTCGACAAGTCCTGATTATGTGAGTTCGCAGCTTCATGCAAAAATGAAGTATAGGACGAGCTTGCAACGTTGTTGCTATTCTCCATAATGATCTCCACGCAGTTGCGACCAAAGAGCAAGATGGCATAAGCACCTTGACCTAGGAATCCGATGGGCAAGAACATGGTGAACACCTGACCCGTGGCAGGAATCTTGTGAACAAACATTCTCCAGAAATTGACCAGCACAACAATGAAGGCAAGAATCACTGCAATAGCCCACATGACAAACGATAAGACCATGGTGGTGATCTTCATGTTGAGCTTAGCCAAGTCAGGACAAATGGAGCCACCTAATGCTGCACACACCGTGAGCGTTACCACAGGCAACAAGAAAGCCAAGCTAATGTTGGAGGTCTTTAAGACATTTTCTCTCTTCCTATGCTTTCCCACCACTGAGAGGAAGAATGTTAAGAATGCTGTGTACACTGAGCCAAACACAGCCACCCACCAAAGTACCCACACAGCGTAAATCCAGGATTTCTCGGTCAACGAATGGAGCATATTCACCAAGGTAATGAATCCCATGACAAAACATCCCATTGCAGGAGCATGCACTGGATCTCTATGGATGCGGTACCATAGGTGAGAATCTTTAAAGAGCGCAAATATCATGAGCGCCGTCAATGACAAAAAAAGCACCAAGCACACGACGCTGAAGATGATACCACAAACTTGTAGCCATTTGGCTGGAAATGGGAAATTGTACAAGATGTTGGAGCAGATTCCTGTGCCCATTACTGAAGCAAAGAAGACCGGAGTGAAATTGACCACTAGCTTTTCGTTCAACATGAAAAAAAGTCGGGACAGCCACGAGGGCTGGTCATCACAAACGAAGGTCGGGCTATTGGTGTTATTCGAATCCTGGCCATCGTCAAACAGACGGTTACCCAGTGAAAAAGGCAGAATTTGCTGTTGAGGTAACTCAATTTGCGGAGTGGGGGACATCTTTTGACAATGCAGCTTAAAAAACGAAATGAGGGGCAGATCACACAGAAAAACAGTCAATATAAATAACCAACCTAGGAGTTAGAGATACCAAGGTTAAAAAACGGGGAAAATAGGAAATGGATGTGACTAACATTTTCAGTTAGCACGATGCATGACGCCACAATCGCGGTCATCCGTCCGACGCGGACCTTCCTATTTAGGTAACTACCGCGAAAATTGCCGCATAGGGGGCAACCGTCGGGTCATCTTTTCCGAAAAAAAGCAATCATGACCCACCGCTTTCCGTTACATAAGAGGTAGGCCCGCTCAGGGCCGCTCATTTTGCCGTATTGGATAGTAATGGCCCGCTCTAGACCGCCGACATACCTTCCCAACATGGTCAAAAAGCGGACCCGTGCATGATGTGGTCCATATTGTCACCACTACCACAGATCCAACTATATATAGACCCAAACAGGTGTATATAAAGATAGACGCTTCCCTATCACTTATATCGCCATCTGTGGCAGATTTGCAATCTCCAAACTAGCTTTTTAACTTTTTGACACCTTTCCAGCATCCACCTACCTGTTTAGTTCATACAGGAAGGCATCAGAAAAACTTACCAATGCTTAGTATCTCCAAGGTCCAGACGGATGTCCCAGTATTGATGTGCACATCCAAACAACCACCAGTAGCCACATTTGGATGCTTGGACCAGGAATCTGACCACGAACTAGTGTTGAACAACGCCTTCGGCACGCTTATCGAGCGGTTGCGGGCCGTTTTAGGCCAAAGCAAAGGATTGGCTTCTGATGATATCGATATCGGCCACATTAAGCAAATCATGGAGGAGTACCAGTCCGACGAGTCCGAATGGGGTAAGTTTGCATTGGGAGATGCCACGAAAGGCTACACGAGGAACGGTGTGGTGAACATCAACGGAAATGCAAATCTTCTTATCTTGGTATGGTCCCCTGGAAAGGGCAGTGCCATCCACGACCACGCAAACGCACACTGTTGCATGAAGATCCTCAAGGGAGAGCTTCTGGAGTCATTGTATGATGTTCCCGAATCCGAGGGCCATGAGATGGTACCTAGAAAGGTAACGGTGATGACTCAAAACGAGGTGGGGTACATTTCCGACAAGATAGGCTTGCACAAAATCTCTAATGCCTCCAACAAGGACTTCGCCGTGTCGTTGCACTTGTATACGCCTCCATATGCGTCGCTTTATGGGTGTTCCATGTATGAGTCACGCACTGCTGTCAAGCACCATGTGAACATGAGCAAGTACTATAGTTGGCAGGGCCAGTTGGTGAATGCGAAGGAAGCATCCACATGCTAACGGAGTTATTCAGGTATTGTTAGGAAAATTATCCACTTGTTGTTTTGTTTTTGTCTTTGTTGCTGCATCTCGTCCTTTTTGACAGTCTTTCCTTCTAGTGGTATCCATGCATGTTTCATTTCTTATAGAGCGTTGGTAATATGAATACAGGTTTTTCATGACGATTAGTAGGTTTTTTAGTAGGTGGTAATCATAATCATCACTGCTATCCTTTTCCTGTGATTTTGCTCTCACCGTTTGTACTTGGTGGGCCTGCTGTGGTCTCCCAGATCCTCAATGTCCCTATAGTCTCTTTTGAGGATGTTCTCCTCAATGGACGAAGAGTAAAAACTTCCCAAATATGCTTTTTTGGTTTTGGAAGTCTCCGCTTGGACCTTTTCAACTTCATAAGAGGCTCCTTCATCTCTGTTCATCTGTCGCCGAAGTGCATCTTCTTTCTCGTTCTCGAGATCTTCTAACTTCTTATGATCTCGGAGTTTTCTGTCCTTTTCCCGTAGTTTCCACAGATTATATTCTTTTTCCGGATCAATGTTGTCCGTGTCGTCAACACCGTCGAAATCCTGCTTTGCCACCTCTTTGGCGTCGATATTTTGGTGGTGCTCTGCTCTGGCTAGAGCCACATTTGACGTTGCTAAAGGTTTACGTTCAGTCTTGGTGGACGACTTCTTGAGAAATACTGGTCTGGCAAGAAGTTCAGAATTGCTATCGGAGGTGGAAGATCCTGAATCTGAGTCACTGGCGGACTCTGAGGAATATTCACTTGAAGACATGAATTAGGTGAAAAACTGTGGCTGAAACCTGTATAGGTTGGAAGTGTCCATCAAGAAAAGATGGGTTAATTGGTCTTGTGTGGGTAATCAAATTGAGAGCTGGTTAGAAGATATGAAATGTATAGAGAAATCAGCAGTTCAATTTTGACTTTAGCAGGCAATTTTATTGGAGATCTGCAGTCAATGAGAGAGGTATCAATTTGTACATGCTAGAGTTGGTCAGAGTAGTGGAGTGAATGAACGTTTGGTGAGATCAGATTTTATTCTGTACAAATTGAAAATGCAAAAGGTTCAATATTATTAGAACAGTTCTCATATCACCATTATAAGTTTTTGTTTGGGCCTATTCTTATCTTTTTTTGTTCGTTACCTCAGACCGTCTTAACTTTTACATGTTCATATGGCCAAAGCGAGGCAATCACAACCATCCCAAATCCCAAAGTTATCACTCCTAAAGCTTCCAAAAATTTCCAATCTACAGATCTCCAAATCTCCAATCTACGAATATCCAAGATTCCAATCTACAAATATCCCGATTCCCAACCACCAATGTCCAAATCTCAAATGAACATTGATTTCCTCATTGACTTTCGCAGCTTATAAATCCTCCGCTCACTTGTCAGTTGCATGGAATTCAATTACCAACTCACCATCATCACAATATCGTCAAACGGAAAAAGAGAAAAGATCAAAAATCAACCAACTCACCAAACTTCACAATTCTGTCATTTCTACAATTGCAACCATAATCTCCACCATTTTTTCCATCCCTAATCTCTGATAACGACCTGCACATCACTGCTGTATCGAGACACTCCAAAACCCTCGAACTTCTAAGTTAAATCAAACCAATTCTCAGAGTTAACATGGCCTCACAGCAGTTGGTCTACTTTGGCCCGCGGCCGCTCCAGCCACTCAACGGTAAGATGCGCCACGGCTTTGATGAAGACTACAACTCGGAGAATTTCCTCAGTTCCCTCGCGAATACATTCTACATCTACTTCGACGACAAAAGACATAATGCCAACGGCAATCCTATCTCGGACTCCATGAAAAAACTGCCGGAGCTCGCCAAGAACTACCAGCCTATTGTGGATTGGAAAGTCATGCGTGAGAGACAAAAGACTGTCAGCGCCGTGCTTGTACTCTGCCTCAACCTTGGTACCGACCCTCCAGATATCATGAAAACCTATCCCTGTGCCAAACTTGAGGCTTGGTGCGATCTGTCAAACTTCTCTGATAATAAGAAGGCCATTGAGGCCATCGGCAAGAATCTCCAGAGTCAGTATGAGACGCTTTCACTCAGAACTCGCTATAAACAGTCGTTAGACCCATGTGTTGAGGACGTCAAGCGTTTTTGCAATACTCTTCGGCGTAATGCAAAGGATGAGCGTATTTTATTCCATTACAACGGCCACGGTGTACCTCAACCAACCACCAGCGGAGAAATCTGGGTGTTCAATCGAGGCTACACTCAATATATTCCTATCTCGCTTTACGACCTCCAGACCTGGTTGGGTGCGCCAGTGATCTTTGTCTACGACTGTAATAGCGCAGGAAATATCGTTCATAACTTCAAAAAGTTTGTTCAGAAACGTATAGATGACGACAATGAGGGAAACCACGATTTGAGTGCTCCTTCGCCAACCTCAGCATATCTTGACTCCATTCAGTTGGCCGCATGCAAGAGCAATGAGATATTACCCATGAGTCCCAATCTCCCTGCTGATTTGTTTACATGCTGCTTGACTTGTCCGATAGACATTTCACTCAAATGGTTTATCATGCAGCTGCCTCTAAAGAAGAACTACTACCTGATGCTTCCACGGAACTCTCAAGGCAATGTAATTGTTCCCGGTAAATTGACGGATAGAAGAACTCCGTTGGGTGAGTTGAACTGGATTTTTACCGCCATCACAGACACAATTGCATGGACCTCGTTGTCTAGACCTATTTTCAAGAGGCTTTTCCGCCAGGATTTGATGGTGGCTGCCTTGTTCCGAAACTTTCTTTTGGCTAAGAGAATCATGCCCCACTTCAACTGTAACCCTGTCAGTGACCCTCCACTACCGGAATCTGTACGGACGCATCCTATGTGGGATTCTTGGGATTTAGCAATCGATCAAGTGTTTGCGCAGTTAATCAAGAGTGGTAACCCAGATCCAATGTCGGGCGGTTTGAGCTCTCCCGCACCTTCATCGTTACCATCAAATGGAGCCAATGGAAACTCGAATGGTTCGAGTTGGTCTTATTCGGCCAATGGATCCGCAAGTTCGACGGTTGCTAACGGTCCAACTCCTTCTTCTCAAACACTTGCAAATTACCAGCATTCTACATTTTTCGAGCAGCAGCTCACAGCATTCGATCTCTGGCTCAAGTATGATGGTCCCTCAAGTAAGGTTCCTCCCGAACAATTACCCATTGTTTTGCAGGTGTTACTCTCGCAAGTGCATAGACTCAGGGCATTGATTTTGCTATCTAAGTTCTTAGACTTGGGTCCTTGGGCTGTTTACTTGTCACTCTCTATTGGAATTTTCCCATATGTGTTGAAACTATTACAATCGCCAGCCCAAGAATTGAAGCCTGTTCTCATTTTCATATGGGCACGTATCATGGCCATCGACTACAAAAGCACTCAACAAGAATTGTGCAAAGACAAAGGTTACAACTACTTCTACCTTATTTTGAATTCTAGCCCCTCGAATCCAATTGGTGCACCTGGTGCTCCAGGATCCGCCAACGGCAGCGCTGGATCTGCTACCATCATCGTCAACGATGACCATAAGGCCATGAGTGCGTTTATTTTGACTTTATTTATCAAGGACTTCAAGAATGGCCAGAGGCTCTGCTTCTCTATTGAACTTGTCAATAACTGTCTCAAATTCTTGTCAACTAGCGAAAACCCATTGTTGAGACAATGGTGTTGTTTGCTTTTATCCCAGCTATGGTTGAAGTATCCAGATGGCAAGTGGATTATTTACAAGGATGGATACTTGTCTAAGTTGCTCGAATTGATCAACGATCCAATTCCTGAAGTGAGAACTTCGATTATTGTTGCCCTCACTACGTTCTTGACAGAGTCTTCTGATGCACCGAATGACCTGCCTAAGAAACCAAATCCGCAGATGTCGTCACTTCCCCAAAATGGCCTTTCCTCCAATGTTAGTGCAGACTTGAGAAAAGACGAGTTGCGCCAGCAAGACTTGAGACTAGCCAACATAATCTTGCGTCTACTTGGAGACGGCTCAACAATTGTCAGAAAGGAGATTGTCTTCTTTATTAACAGATTCATTAAGATCTACATGAAATTTTTCTTGGTTGTGGCCTTCAACCAGTTGGAGGAAGAAATTGTCTTGATAGACAATCCAGCCAATTTACAAGATTTTAGAAAGAAATCTCCTGCTTATGGTTCTATTTTCAGTTCCATCTGGAAGGCTTTGTTGATTCTTTCCGAAGACCCTCACCTCGAAGTTAAGCAGTTGGCAGAAGTCCTCATTGATTCAGTCATGGTGAAATTGAACGAAAGTGAACTTGGAGGATTGGTCAAGGAAATGCAAGACTATCTTTTGAGTAAATCCACTATCAACATTAGTGACAACTTCAGACTGGCTAAACCTATTGTCAACAGAGCGCCTATGTCTATGCAACACGATGCAGTCAAAAGACAAGCTTCGAGTGGATCTGTGATCAACAGGAAGAATACCTTAACAATCAATGGTTCATCATTGAAGACTCGTGCGATTTCTCAAGGAAATTTGAACAAGCATTCAGAGGAGGATTCTGATGCTGCATCCATAACATCTAAGTTGAAGGGCTTGGGAATTGCTAAGTTGTTCAAATCCTTCCAAATCAACGAAGACAACGAAATCAAGAACTTCACAAGAATTCTCAACCCTGGTCCAGTGCCAAGTCAGTATGGGGCTGAGTACAAGCCGAAGACACCTAGGTTTATTCAGCGTGAGATTAGCAAAGAACCGGTATTGCCTGAGGATTCTGGCTTTTTTGAATACAGTTGCGAGTATTTCCAAGAGCCCCAGATGTCCAAGACGGAAATTGACGAGCCTGGCTCTAGAGAATACGTGAAAAGACTCTGGAGACAGAATAGAAACGAGCAAACGATTCAAGAAACACAACCTCAAAAGAAAATGGCAATCAGAGGAGACTGGAACAGAAACTTGACCATTCTCAACAACAAGAGCCAACCCAAACTTATCAAGTTTATGCAATTTGAGAAGTTGTTGGTAAGCACGGACGAAAAGGACAGTGTCTCTGTTTGGGACTGGGACAATAGCGAGATCGTAACGAAGTTCTCCAATGGTAACCCATTCGGAACCAAGATTACGGATTTGAAATTCTTAAACGAAGACGATTTGCCGTTGGTTTTGACTGGTTCATCTGATGGTGTCATCAAGATTTATAAGAATTTCCATTGCGACGGCGATGAAGACAAACCAGTGGAGATGATTGCTGCATGGAGAGCATTGACGGATCTTCTATTGACCTCTAAATCATCTGGGTTAATCAGTGAATGGCAACAATCTCGAGGGTCATTGCTTGTGAGTGGAGATGTTAAGATCATTAGAGTGTGGGATGCCCCACGTGAACTCTGTGTTCTTGATATTCCTGCTAGGTCTTCTTCCTCTATCACGTCTTTAACTTCTGACCAGGTTGCTGGAAATATTTTCATAGCTGGTTTTGACGATGGAAGCTTGAGAGTCTACGACCGGAGACTCGATGCACGTGAGTCAATGGTTCAGGTGTGGCAGAATGGCCGTGGAGGAGCTAAGAACATAGGTAAAGGATCTATTAGAAATGTTCACATGCAGAGAGGTGGCTTCAGAGAGTTGGTGAGTGGATCTTCTGATGGATACGTGAATTTGTGGGATATTCGGAAGACCGAGCCTGTGCTTACGTTTATGAGTTCAGAAAAGAACATTCGGTGTATCGACACTCATGAGCACGCACCCATCATCACCACTGCATCAAAGTCTGTCAATATCTGGACTACTGCGGGAGATATGGTGTCAACTTTGAGAAATCCCCACGACAACTACCTTACTAACAGGACGTCGAACTACTTATCCAGCATTGCATTCCATCCTCACAGAATGATGTTAGCCACTAATTACAATCAGGATGGTCATATCAACATCTATCAGTGCAGTGACATAATCTCTGAATATTGAAGTGGACTGATGTAAGTCCGCGAACTCGGACTTCGGTGCATAAAAGGCATATTCAACCATGAAAGTGTTATCAAGGTTTGAATGCTGGACAAGGATGAGTACAGAAAGATGAAAAGGATAAATCTTTCAGCAGAATCTATTTCACGCGGATCCCTGGTCTTCCTATTTGCGAAAGATAGAGAGAACCTTAAAAGTGTGTCATTTATCGTGGCTACTATATACAGGATGTTCATTTAGTGAAAAGCTCACTGGCAACCTTCACAAATCCTTCCACATCCACACAATGTCTATGTCATCGGAGCTAGCCGCTGCGATCGAGGATGAGGATCTTCACATAAATGTCCGAGACTTGGCTCCAAAAGGACGAACTGGGGACATCTCCACTTTTCAGCGCATGATTTCAGCTTGTCTGGGGTCTTTCATCACGTCACTAGTAGTTACTCCGTTTGATGTGGTCCGGATTAGAATTCAGCAACAGGAAGTGATGCCTAAAGGATACAGCTGCTGTGAGCCAACGCCACAAGCCGCGCAAATGATAAAGTCTGCAGCTGGGACGATGGAGTCACCTGCTCCCGGAGTCTTTTGGATCAATCAGCATTATTGTTCTTCTGCAGAGCAATGTCCTCGCATAACCTCAACATTCCAAGGAATGATGTCCATCAGCCGGAATGAGGGTCTTGGCACGTTATGGCGTGGTCTAGGCTTGACCTTGTTCATGGGTATTCCAGCCAACATCATCTACTTCACAGGCTACGAATACGTCAGAGACCACTCCCCTATCCTGAACCATCCACTTAATCCATTATTTTGTGGCCTGTTTGCACGAACCGTGGCTGCCACTGTGGTTTCACCGGTGGAGCTTCTCAAAACTAGACTTCAGTCGATCCCTTCAGAAACTCGTGGTGTCCAACAGAACAAAATATTATCCACATTGCTTAGAGACTCACTTGAGGCCATCCGCGCTAATGGATTGGGATCGATGTTTACAGGATTGAAGATTACACTCTGGAGAGATGTGCCTTTCCTGGGTATTTATTGGCTGTGCTACGAACTTTTCAAAGACCGCATAGGTCGTACCATAGGGGTGGATTTTGATGCCACAGCACAGAAACAGGAGGACTGGAAGGTTTTCACCACTAGTTTCTTGTCGGGTTCTGGAGCCGGAATCATTGCTGCATTTTTCACCAACCCATTTGATGTTGGCAAAACTCGTCTCCAAATTGCAACAGACAAGAAGCCGCATACCAAGCACTCGATGTTCAGATTTCTCTACTCCATTTACTCCAAGGAAGGTGTTGGTGCACTTTACTCAGGGTTTGGTCCTCGTGTGATGAAGATTGCTCCTTCTTGTGCAATTATGATATCCTCGTACGAGATCGGGAAGAAAATTTTCAAAGACAACTTATAAGGGAATTAGAGGTTACGCTAGTGTATATAGAATGGAAGCTTAGCCCCAACCTTCCTGGTTTCGTTCGTACCGCCGAATATCGTAGGCTGCCCAATCATCCACATCTTTTGGATCTTTCCTTTCCATGCTCCTCAATTCACCTCTGTGGTCAATTCTCGTGTCAGCCCGAATGTCAGATCTCAAGTCTCCTCTCATCTCCGATCTTCCATCTCCTCTTACGTCTGACTTCATGTCGGTTCTTAGATCAATTTTGTGGTCAGATCTTATCTCGAGGGGCCGTTCATCTTTATCAAGGTTGCTTCTACTAGAGTCTCTGATATCCCTTGCAATTTCCCTTGCAGAATCTCTGAAATCACGACCTATTTCCTTCTCTCCGGTTGCAATGCGGGATACTCCGCTAGTAGGTGAACTCATTCTTTCAAGTCGACGATAGTAATTCGGATCTGTATCTCTCAAGGTGGCTGCGAAAGCATTACAGCTTCTAGTCATATTAACAATAGAGCCTTGGAGCCAAAGAAGGTACTCAGTACATGCTTCTCGCAAGCTGGATGAAGCAATTCGCATTAACTGCTGCTCTATCAACTTGAGGTTGTATTCATTCTCTTCAATCTGGTCTAAGAAAAGAGACGTCTGTGCTGCTTTGGGGCCATGTTTCATGGCTGTGGCATCAAATTTTCTCTGGAGATGATTGTGCTTTTCCAACAAGTCTTTTTGCCGGGCTTCTCGCGTGGCGATAGCTCCCAAGTGAACCTTTAGGATGTTGAGACGGTCACCTTGGGCCGAGTATACCACATTGACACAGTCGAGGAGTTCAGAAAATTCACGAACAACCAAAGCGTTTTCTGGATTAGGTAGTTCGGCACCCCACAAGTCAAACGCCTTGAGAAGTGCCTTGTTGGTCATGTCAACCTTCTTTTGATGTTTGTGAACTTTCTCAATGAGTTTCTGGAGATCGGACGCTCGCCATTTCTTCAGTGTACCCGAGCGGGAGTAAAGGGGTGTGATTTTGCTGAGCATCTTGACCATGGCTGCTGTAGTTGGCCGAGTCAAGGTTGCGTACGCGGACTGAAGCACGGTAGTTCCATGAGACTCTTTGTCGTTCATGGTCGTGAAAAGAGATAGTGGAGAAGTGGTAAATGAAAGACAGAGCAGAAGAAGAAAATTGAAAGTGGAAAGACCACGATTCAAAGAACAAAAAAGAAGAGGAAAATCTTAGTTCGAATATAGGATTTCCAATAAAAAGTTCAGTGTAACCAATTGGCAGACCAATATGCATTTGTACCTAGTGCGCTTCTCGTATTCTACTTCTTCGACACCTCCTCGTCGATGTTGAGTCCCGTGACCGCGGAGATTTTGCGTCTTAATGTCTCCACACCAGCGTGGACTTTTTGTTGGCCAGACTTTGCTTTCTGTCCCACCTGATCAACAAGATCTCCTGCCTTTTCAACAGCACGAACTTGTCCATTGGCAATTTCAGGCACTGTGCGCTGCTCTACCTTCCATGCAAAGCCCATGGTGTTGCTGAAAGTCTCGGGCAAGAAGTACTTGAACGCCGCCAACCCAAGTCCAAGAGGGAAGAATGTTCTGGCCAAAATGCCTCTCTGTCTGGCCAAAATGTTTCCTGAAAGTCCGGCAATCACAACGTAGATGGAATTAGGCAAAAGGTCTTCTCTCTTGTTGTGCAATGCACTCACCGTTCCCGTAACGTTTCTCTCAATGTCGTAAACCTTAGCCTTACCTTCATTCAAGTATTCTTGTGTGGAAGTGTATGCTCCAAACAATGTCTCACGTACAGAACGAAAGACACCTTCAAGTCCCGAGGTAGATCTGATAGTGACTCCATTGACAACCAGGCGAGGTCCCATCAACTCCACGTTGGAGTCTGTGGATGGAATTATGGTTCCTGGAACGGGAACAACGTCTTTCTCGTCCTCGTAGAAGGATCTTTTTGGCTCGCAAAGAATTTTGGACTGCGATGTAAAGACAGCTGCAGAGGCCGCAAGGGCAGCAAAAGCACGAGACATGATATGTGCTGTCTAAATTTTTCTAAGTTTTGTTGAAGGTGAGTTTTGGATTAAGACGCTCTCATTTGTAGTTAGCTGGTGTACGGGTGTTGTTGTAGATGTAAGATAAAGTGTGTATTATATGAAATGAATGATGCTTTTGTTAATGTAGATAGATGTTTCAATTTTGGGAAATCTTAATATTTAATCGAAAAGTTTATCTGTTTCTTCTTTCTTTTATGGTTCTCAGGGCCGGGTTGATGGCCTCATGTGGCTTTCACATTATCAAAATTATTGCATAAAGGTTGAGACCTCAGAGGCACCAATGATGAATTGACAGTGAAAGACCCGAAATCATACAAACGCATATGATTTCATTCCAAACCATGCCACCTATCTTTCATTTCTCCGTTAACTCTTTTACATCTCCCATTGAATACGACTAATCCTCCGCTTCTGATTGGGTGTATCACGTGACTTTCGGGACATCAGTTAACTCATCTCAGTTTCAACCATCCATTACCATTATCCAACATGCTTGCGTTGAGACGAAATTCCAGTCTTTATGCGCTCTGTCGTATGGCTAATAACCTTAGTCTTCGAAAAAAGTCCACAAGCGTCTCTGAAAAGCTCACCATGGCACAAGCTCAGATGGAATTCATGACACAGGAAAAGAATCCATCTCAAGGTAGCCTTCCATTTGAAATGAGGAGACACAGCGAAAGTTTCGGCCAGTTGGTCAGAAGTGAGCACTGGAAAAAGAAGGGTGACCTCAACGACTCTGAGTACGTCAAGACCATCGAGCTACACCCGGAAAACCAGATGGAATTGCTGCCTTCTCCATTCAGAAACGCAGACGGCTCGTTTATTCAGGGAAACACCTCCGAAGAAGCTAGACTTCATCCACTTACGTTAGAGGCACGTGTTGACCACACGACAGTCAAGCTTCCTGATGAAATCGCAAAGGTTATTAACAAGAACATCCTCCTGGTTGTTTCCCCTGATAAGCTAAGAGAGAGATCAGCGTTGGTATACCAGAGCTTGGAGAAAGAGCAAATTCAGAAAGCGCCAGATCTGAGCTTGGAGGCAGATGCACATATTGCATCGTTGTTCCTCCAGAATTATTCGCATGCTAAGAGAGCACTCTCTGAGCTCAAAAAGAGAGTCGGAGACTCATTCAATCCTAAGAGCATTTTAGATGTGGGGTACGGGCCAGCAACAGGAATGATTGCATTGAATGAAATCATGGGTGAAAATTTCAGACCAACCACGAAAGAAGTATATGTAGTCGGGAGATCCAATGCAGAAATGAAAAAGAGAGCTAAAATCCTCTTGTCCAGACAGGTATGTGAGATCCCAGATGAGCACGAATTGACCAAGGCTGCTCAGGAGGTGGTGGAAGATGTGATTGAAGATCAAGAGGCCGAGGAAGGCGAGAAACCGGACATTTCAGAAGGATACACTAATTTCGAAGAGAAGGAATACATTGGTCCAGTTGATGCATCTCAAATTAAGATCAGAACTAGATTGAGAGATGCATTGCCCTCCACTAAGCAGTATGAGCTCATTATTGTCAACCAAGCGTTGCTCACGCGTGAATACAGTTTTCCAAATGACGTGGATACCAACATCCACATGCTTTTGAGGCTTCTCAAACCTAATGGACATTTAGTTTTGATTGAACGTGGAAATGCCTTGGGATTTGAGATTGTGGCCAGAGCAAGACAGATCATGTTGCGTCCAGAATCTTTTGAGAGCGAAAAGGGGTCAATTCCTCGACCTTATATCAAAGGATCCACATATAAGCCTCAGAAGATCAGAAGAGAGGACCAACTTATCACTGAAGATCACATCAAGTTTGAGGAGCAACTACTCGAGCAGTTAGAGCGTGAAGATTTAGAAGAGGAACTCGCACAATTGAACGAAACTTTGGGCGAGCCTGAGAGTGGACTTGAGAAGGAAATCATTGCAAAGCATGGTCAAGTTACAGAAGAAGATCTCAAGTTTGAGTTTGAAGACGATGAAAATTATGATGTTATTCCTGTGGAAGAGGAAGGACGGGCTATTCTGGATACTCCTACAGACAAAGTGGACTACCATTTGAGTGTAGTAGCTCCATGTTCCCATCACGCAAGATGTCCTCTTCAACTTGGTGATCCTAACCTTTACAAGGTTTCCAACCATAAGCATCGGCTCAACTTTTGCTCTTTCAATCAAGTTGTGGAGAGACCAAAATACACCATGGAGCTCAAGAGAGGTAGAAGACTTGCTACTCAATGGGACAAAAGTGCACACGATGGAATGGGGATCGACAATCTTTCCAAGAAGACTTTGAAGAACCTTGAAGGCTCGGGACGTCCTGGAGGAAACAACACCGAGTCAGGAAACTTTTCGTACCTCATCATGCATAGATCACCCAATGATTCTTCGACCATTGCAAAAATTGAGAGCGATAGAGCACATCATGCCGATGTCAGTCAGCAAGCTGTTCGCTGGCCTCGTATTCTCGAATTTCCTGCTAAAATTAAGAACAATGTCAAGCTCAATGTTTGCGCTCCATCTGGAAACATCGAGGTATGGCAAGTGCCAAAAAGTTTGGGCAAACAAACTTACCATGATGCCCGTAAGATGAGACAAGGGGATCTCTGGGCATTGGATAAGAAGAGTGTTATTGTTAAGAACAGGTTGTCACCAGCCAACTTTGACAAATTGAATCGGTTGGCTAGTACCCAGCGTAAGTTCATCATGAAGGAAAAGAGGAAGAAGCAGTGGAAGAAGATTGTCAGTCGTAGCGAGAGTGATTTTGAGGAGAATCCAATTGAATTGGCAGACGAGTTGGCAAGTGACTTGGAAAGTTCAAAGAAGTACAGAACTGAGGGTAAGAGGGCCAAATTTGATGTGAACCCTCGGACTTATGATGGAAACTAATTGTATATAGTGGGAAGAATCACCGTAATGTGTACATAGCAATTGATTCGAGGTCTGTGGAATGGAAGAACAACAGATGTAGATAGAAGCGAGAGACAGATGGAGATCGAGGTAAGAGAAAGATGAGATGGTAGTGAGAGAGACAGATGGACACGACTGATGAAATGGCACTAATATCAATGACATAGATAATGGGAGCACAGTTGAGTTATGATAATGAATCTTGAGAATGTTGGACTGTTTCAGATGGATTGCTTATGTATTAGAGCTCATAGAGTACACTAACTAGGAAGATTCACGATGAGTACGATGATCCACACTACTGTTATCTCTACAAGTACTGTATTCTTCAAACACTGGGGTGTATTGCCTATAAAAACCAAACAATGACCGTGTATGCTCCGAGAAGTAAACTGCTGCCGTAGCTATATCTATAATACAAAATGCATTCTAGGGACATGACGAGGGCATGGAAACGCCGCTCCACCATACAAACGTCTTACTCAGCACTTTTTCGTACGTTTTCTATGGAGCAGCAAAGCGTTACCACGGTCGTTCCTCCCGACTTCCTGTCATTAAATGCAGAGGACAGATCCCTATCTATTATGAGTAAGCCATTTACTTTCTTCTGAAAGAGCAGCCCTCGGTCAACTTAGCCTTACCACCAGTTGGGGTGCACAAAACATTGGCACATCCATCGCAGGTGACGGCGGTTTGAGCGTGGGAGAACACGGTAGTGATGTTCAAACATCCTGGACACTTAACGTCCATGAAGAACGATCTTGGCGCTTGCACCAAAGTCTTCAACTTGTATTTCTGAGCCTCGGTGGCTGGGTTAGGGTGCAACAAATCTTGAACTAAAACCATGGTGTATTGCTTTGATAAAGAAGAAGGAGGAGAATTTTTTTTTCAGGAAAATTTTTTCCGTCCCTCTCACACGACGGAGGAGATTGGGTCACGCACGACTCTTGGAAGTCTGGAAATTACTAGAAGCGGGTTAGGAGCAAGGTGTGGAGATTTGGTGGGTTCAATGTTAGACGAAATGGTCAGCATTGGTTTTGATAAAGATTTCATAGATATTCATTGATTTCGAATTCATTAATTTTGTGGTGGGGTTACTGGGAGTGTGTGATTTATGTACAGGAAGAATAATTCACACTACGAAGGATTAGATCAAAGTATCCCATCAAGATACAATGGGAGCTGCAAAATAAAATGCTTCAAAAAAAACACTGATACGTCTATATTTCTCTATGTTTTGAGCTTGTTGTATATTCACGTTCTTCTCAATGATTGATGACCATATTCCCATGTGCCTTCCTAATTCCTATTAGACTGTTCTGTGAATAGAGGGCACAATGCCAAAAAAAGAAACCACCAAGGAACTCCGAGGAATTCCATCAGAAGGTCATATGCCTGGAATCGGTAAAGCAAAAAAAAAAAAGAAAGCAATAGGGCAACATGAAAACAAAATCAAACTATTCGGACGACCTCGATTTCTTATCTCTCTTTGAACAATCGGCCATGTTTAATTACAGTTCCATTTTGGGCATAATTCATGCAGACACATCAGCTGCAAAAAGTCGGGAGGACAAAATATAAACTTGTAACATCTTTTGAAATATTTCTTTACTTCCTTTTGTCATGACAAAACCCACCAGAACTGCCTCTGATTCGTCACCTTTAATGAAAAGTACCAAATCTGGCATTCTGTCTCGTGCAGCCTCTTCCTTCTCTCCAAGTGTGGTACCCAGCTTCAATTCTACAACTACATGGTGGAAATACAACTATTTGGCTATCCTGTTCGTAGTGATCCCATATTTGGTGTCTATCTTTTTCTCTTGTACGTCTTCAACCAATTGGGCCTCGACTATCTCGGATTTGCTCTTGGTACTCGAGGTGGCATGGACTGTCAAGTTTCTCATGACCTGGCCAACTAATTGGACAGACCAGCTTATTTTGTCGAAACGGAAATTGATTAACTATGTGAATTCGATCGATTTGGTAATTGGGAATGTTCCCAATGGTCCAGAAACTGCGCTCAATTATGAGGTCGCTGCTAGTAATCTCCAGGCTGCTCAGAACCTTCACCGATACCTAAAATATGGTTTCTTGGCTGAATTTGGCGGAGTTCTTGTTTCAGCTCTACTTTTCAAATGGATTTGTCTACAGTTGTCGGCTGTAGATGGTGCCGTGGGCTTCTCGGAGGTCAATATCGCCATGTTTGTTCTATGGGGAACATTCAAGTTGTCCATCCATCTAGCATCTGTAGTTTATGACGAGTCATCTTTCGATTCCGATACGATAGCTGATGGCGGCTACGTGACAGAAATGAATTTGGACTTTGTGGCTAGAGTGATTTGTGAGAGGAGTAATGCTGCTAGGCAGCCACGAATTCGGGTCAAATCTAGTGATGTTTCACAAGTTCCGAACAAAGAGCCCCCGCATATACCGGCTCCCCACATCTTTGACAACTCTTCTATATCGATCATGCCTTTTCCACTCTCGTTATCAAGAAAACTGAAGGTTTTTCCCAAAGCATCCAAAGTGCGGACACTTGCGGCAATTCAAGAAGTGATCGAACATGACGAGATTATTCAGTCACCAAAGTCTGCAAGATGTTTAGCAGAAGTATCTGGAATTCAAAAATACATTCCCAATCCACAAAATCACAAATCTCCTCCGATTCAGGTATCACATCCATATTCTATAACTCCTGGAATCTCACCTGTCCAATGCTGTTTAACAGACACAGATGAATCTTCAGATGTTCCAAGAGCTCTTGGATTTTTTAGGATTTCGATAGCAAAAATTCACCAGTATATGATTGATCCTGAAAACCACAACAGCATCAAGCTCTTTGAATCGCTCTACCAGAAAACTCACCAATCAAGAATCAAAGTGTTCGATTCAGTATGGAACCTATGGGAGTACATCCAGAACTTCGACATGCACAGTGGATTCTTTGGATTGTTAAACATTGCGATATTACACCCGCTGAAAACTGTTATCAAAATTTTCTACGGGGTTCTTTTCTTGGTTCCTTTCAATTTGGTGAAGTTGGTGGTAGCCATAGTATCCTTTGTTCCTCGTACTCTTGTCCGCATCTTTATTATGGCTCCTATTTATTTGGTTGTGAAATACGCTACAGAGAACGGAAACAGCAAAGGTCTGATCAGCGGAATCCGAGATTATCATGTCCAAAACGGCATTCCCGTCTCTGCAGATCATTTAACCCAATCTATTTGCAGAGCTATACTTGCAAGAATGTCTAAAGATCGAAACAGTTATGCAGGCTAGCGGAATTGGGTATCTCCCATCTCATTACATAAGCACTGGTGATGCTGACAGAAGTGAACCTCACAATCCTACGTTTCAATCAGAAGCTCAAGACTCGATTAGAAATTCTAAATCTAAAGTGGCTCATCTTTACTTTTGAGCCGTGATCTTTTTGTCTCAGAATTGCTCGCGTATCACTGATTCATTAGAAAGACTGGACGTCTTTCACTTCCGAAATAGCCAACAAGCGAAGACCTAAGCAGGCCCGCCCCCCATACCGAAAATATGTTTATCGGTCGAATTACACGGAGGGGCGGAGTGACGATGAGAACTCCGACGCAGAGAATCAGACAACCGACAACTTCGGAAACTGGCAGGATTTCAGTACTAAAACGAACTCCAATATTCGTTCTGTGTATGTGCTAACAAGCCAGAGGCAAGTTAAAGGCAACATATGGCCACGATCGCAATTTGAGAAGGTTGATGTTCTCGAATGGTGTCTCTATCATGGAAGTGAAGCTTACAGAGCAAGGTTGCTCGAATTGGAAGAGGAAGAAAGGAAAAAGAAAGAATCCGCTGGTATGCTAGCACTTCCGCTTGAACTCATCATCCATATTCTCGAAATACTTCAATTCCACGGCAATCTCAGGCCCAAATTCCTCCGTGTGAGCAGGCTCTTTTACATGGTCACCCTTCCCATCATCTACAGGTATCCAATATTGAAGGGAAACAACTTCTTCCAATTTGTCGACACCATTTCGTCTGATAAAAAGATTGGTGAATTCATCCGCATACTTGATCTTTCTAATGTCAACCAATCTGGAAAGAATGCTTTTGTTGCCAAATTATTGAAGAGATCGAGGCCATTTCTCGAATCATTTACTGCACCCCAAACAAGTTTTGGGCTTGGGCCCTTGATGGCCCTCCGTGGTTGCCAACACTTAAAAGTGTTGGACCTTAGGCTCGTTTCTGAGACCTTGAATCTTGAAGAGCTTTTTCATTCCATTCGTCTTTTGGATAACCTCACCCATCTCTCTTTTCCAAGATCGTCCTTGGAGATCAGCAATTACAGTAGCATCAAATGGCCACCCAAACTCGAATTTCTACGTGTTTCTGGAGGAATTTCTGATGATTTTCTTATGGAATCTGAGTTTCCAGAAACCATTTCGCATATGGAGTTTGCCCATTGTCCCAAAGTTCGACATGTTGGCTTCCAGCATTTTCTTTTCAACGTTGGGTTCAATTTGAAATCGCTTCGAGTTCAGTTCCCCATGCCTTGTCTTCAGTCCAACTCTCTCGATATTGTTTTCACCTACTGTCCGAACTTACTTGTTCTTGAGGTGTCGGTGGACTATATGCTGTCAGAGTTTTTCGATGAAGAGTCACTCCCCATGCTTCCTTATCCTCGGCCACTCCGAACATTGTACATAGATAGCAGCGGAATGCTTGGGACCACTGATAAGTTGGATCCATTAGACTTGGCTGTTGCACTTGGGGATGAAAGGCTTCCTAACTTGAAGAATGTACGGTGTACTGCGAAATTGGGATGGGATCCTAAAAGTGACAGCGTGTCGTATATTGCAAGTGAGTTAGATGAGAGGAGAGGAGGGCTTTACATAGGTTACTAAGACGTGAATTGCATTTTTAGGAGTGGGCTGAAGAGTTGTGAAGGTATCACGGAACTATCATTGATAGTATTTGACTACTTGATCCTATTCGACTGGATCAAATTAACCATTGGTTCAAAAAGATGTATCATTTTATCACTATTTATCTCAAGGGAGTATTCATTTTTGCTTTATAAATTCTTCTCGGTACCTTGAAATATTCTCCACCAACATTTAGTCTCACCCTGCACAAAGTTTAACCATGAATTAACACCTACTAGTTTCAACCTCTATCAGCCAATGGCTTACCAAGAAAAACCATCTGGTCTTCCACCCGGATACAAAAGCGGTGGCTTGAGGGCGTACTTCTCCACAACAATTTCACCATCGTTGCAATCTCAGTCCAAATTGAGAGATGTGGACCAATTCTTCCTATTTGGGCTAGGTGGATTAGCGTTTCTTACACGCTTCTACAAACTCCCGGAACCACCCAAAGTAGTGTTTGATGAGGTGCATTTCGGAGGATATGTTAAGAATTACTTCGACGGTGAGTTTTTCGTGGATGTTCATCCCCCATTAGCGAAACTCATCTATTACTGGATCGCAGTATTGTTCAAATGGAACGGTGAGTTTGACTTCAACAAAATTGGTGATGTTTACGATGTCTCTGTTCCTTTCCTTGCCATGAGATCCTTTTCTGCATTTTGTGGTGCCCTCACTGTCCTTTTGACTTATCTTACCCTCAGGACCTCTGCTTGTCGTCCTTCAACTGCGCTTTTCGGAGCTGTTCTTCTGCTTGTGGAGAACTCGTTAGCCACGCAGTCGAGGTTCATTTTTCTCGATGCTCCATTGATATTTTTCACTGCTTTAGTGACTCTTTTGTTTGGTAAATTCCAATTGGCCGTGCCTTTTTCAGGAAAATGGTATAGATATTTGTTGGCTACTGGACTTGCATTGGGATTGACCATTTCTACAAAACTCCCCGGTTTCTTCACCCTTGCCTGGGTCGGAGTTTGGTCCTTGTACCGGATCTGGTGCTATGTGGGTGATTTGGATGTGACATACTTCCAATTGTTTGGCCATATCGTTTTCAGAGTCATAGGACTCTTCCTTGTTCCCGTGACAGTATATTGTGGAATCTTCGCTACTCACTTTAGACTTCTTCCCAACAACGGGCCGGGATCTGGGTTCGTCTCCCCTCAATTCCGCGCGGGATTTGTCGACTCTGATATGATCAGAAACACGGCTGTCGATGTGAGCTATGGAAGTACTATTACGGTCAAACACCATAGACTGGACATGTATTTGCATTCACACAAGTACGTCTACAAGACGGGAACAAAGCAGCAGCAGGTTACCATGTATGGCTTTGCTGATGATAACAATAGTAAGTGGGTGATTGAAACTACCGGAGTCAATTATGACAGGAAATTTGACACCAAGTTCCGTGCGATCAAAGATGGAGATTCCGTGAAACTTTACCATAAGCTCACCAAAAAGTATTTGCGTGCTAGTGATGTGCGTCCACCTAACTCTGAACACGACTACTCTAATGAGGTCTCTTGCCATGGTAATAGAACGGACACTGCAGAATCTAACTACGAGTGGAGAGTGAGGATTATCGGGAAGAAACCTCATGCAGAAAACCAGCTTCCTCTTCGAAAGTTGAGAGCTACAGAGAGTGTGTTCCAACTCGTGCACAAGGGGACAAACTGTGTTCTAATGGGCCACGGTACTCACCTTCCTGGGTGGGCCTTCCACCAGAACCAGGTCCTTTGTGTGAACGATCCTACCATTGCCAATACGTTGTGGTATATCGAGAACAACAACCATATAATCATTGACAACGATAATGCAACCTATCCTAGAGTCAAACTCCCGGAGCTTCTGTTGTTCAGAAAAATCTTGGAGTACCACCACTCGATGTGGAGAACCAATAATGGATTTGTCAAAGAACATCCTTACCAATCCATTCCATTTAGCTGGCTATTTGATATCAGGGGAATCAATTACTTTAGCAACGGCCATGGGAATGAGAAGTTGACTGATGAGGATGGTAGTCACATCTACTTTCTTGGGAACGTGGTCATCTACTTTACGGGAGTATTTGTGATTTTGCTGTTCGCAGCCAAATTTGCATTATACTTTTTATGGCACTTGAACCCTTTCAAGATCCCTAACGAACAATTTTCAGAGACAAAGTTTTATTTCATCTCCTTGCAGTATGTGACAGGCTGGTTCTTCAACTTTTTTCCTTATTTGCAAATGAGCCGTCTGCTATTTGCACACCACTATTTGCCAAGTGTGTTCTTCATGATCTTAGTCATTGCACAGTTTATGGAGTATCAGTCCACATTGCGTCCTATTACTGCTAATGCTCTAATGGTCATCATAGGAGGAGCTTCAATCTTCTTCTTTGTCAAATTTTCACCCTTGGTGTACGGTCTGCACTGGACTGTCAGTCAGTGTCAGCAAGCTAAGTGGTTCCCAACCTGGGATTTTGATTGCATGGCTTATAGTCACTGAAAAATGTAACCTCGATAATTTGATAATAACTTGAGAATTACGACCACATCTTTGTAGACTATGTTCGAGTCCGGTAAATGCCTCCAGAGACATCCACTATAAGATCTTCACACCACTTGAGAAGTTCGTCCTTCTCTTTGATTTTCGCGCATCTATCCTTTTCCGTCTGCTCTAACTCATTGATCAAATCATTGATAATCTTAAGCTGTGTTTCAGGTAGCGTACCAATTCCTGGTAAGGAATCAATGATCATGCTTATTTGTCTGGATTTCAAAATAATGTCTGTGGAAAGTTCATTAATGACAACTTCAAATGGCGCCTGTGGAGCTGATCCACTGGGAGCAGAGTTCGCTTCACTGTTCTCTTGGTCTTTTTTGCCTGGTAATGGAGCGTTGGCAGCTACATTGATAACTGAATTGGGGTCTGCGTCCAACGGGGCAAGATCGCTTTGAGTGTTCACATAATTAATCGTCGCATTGAACTGTGCCACTAATTGATCCAAGCATACCTGGAGCTGTGTAAGCCTGTCAGCCATGTTGGATGATGAGGTATGAATAGTGGTCTTAAGATCTTTGGAAGTCAAGTCAGTGTGTCTGCAGGAGAAGAATTGGAATATAGACATTGACAGAATATGGACCGCTACGAAAGTAATTGCAATGTTGACATTCATATTATGATGATAATTCTAGTAAAATTTTCTCTTGGACGATTCTGGTTAATATTGGATCAAAACCTGTTTTTTGCTTAGATATTTTACTGTTTGCTTTAGCTCTCTGATTGCGAAAACTACAAGAAAAGAGAAATCTTACTAACGTCTTGAAACTCAACAGTAAAATAGATTATTATTCTTATTATTGTCAATATTGTTATTATTATTATTATTACTACTACTATTATTATGCTTTCCACAAACATTCTGACTATGTTACACGGAATGTTGATTATCCCTTTTCAATTTCGCAGCCTATGATCCAATATTAACAGTGAGATACATTCGTACATGTCAGAGCATACGGAAAAAATAGAGAAACTACTGAAAGTTTGATCTTCAAGTTAAAGTATTTGTTGATTTTATAGTGTGTTGTCTCATTTTCAGGAGTCAAACATTGCTAATCAATGCTCGAAAGTGCTAAAGAATACTGAACAACTTCGCATATACAAAATGACCATATTATCATATCCACTGGATGTAGAAAAAGATCACAAAAGTCCACTAAAATAGTTGATTGAAAGCCAAATAGTCAATTATACTGATTTTACGCCTTGTCACATTTGCAGACACAAAGCCACAGCCACAAACACAAATAACAAACCCGTACACCAAATATGGAAAAACCTTTACATCAAGGCATAAAACCCAAGCCTCCTCTTAGTTAAGATCTACGGTATCGAAATACTCACAAAGGAATACAGCAGAATGGTTTGATTTTCCATAGACAAAGAAAAAATGATAATAAGCCAAACAATTTAACCAACTAAGACCACTTAACATACTTTCTGGCTCTCTACATGACCGAAACTATGTGAAACCTATCCCCAAACTCAGGAGCTATTATGTATCCTGCACACACCAAATTACGTTTTGAAATGCCCCTCTTCCCTTCTTACTAACAACAAAAGGTTGACAAGGAAATATGCCCAATATAGAAAATATTTGAAGCTTAAAGGACTAGAATCAATGATAAAAAACCATTTTAGTTCTTTTGTAACTACAACCGGATCCAGTAAATTCTCACAAGATAAGATCATCCTGCATGTATCCGATGGCTTCTCCAGGTTTCGATTATGACGCACCTCCGACTAACATACTACGAGTAATCAACTACCTTTCTTTCTGAAGTCTTGTGTTTCCTTTGAGCTTTCTAAATTCGTTAATGTTACTGCTCTGTTGTTTCTGAATTCTCTTCCTCCACCATGTCTGAAACTCCCATCTGGCAACCAGACAGTGATGCAAGCAGCTGTGTATTATGTGATACTCAGTTCACTCTATTTAACCGGCGCCACCATTGCAGAAAATGTGGACGGGTTGTCTGTGCAACGTGCTCAGCCCAGCACATCAACTATTTCCCTAACTCTCGTGTTCTATTACCCGATAATACTCTGGTGAGAGCCATTCCTCAAGATCACTACAGAACATGCGACGAGTGTGTGGAAGAGGTACGGATGATTCGGAGAGCTCTCTTTGAGTCGCCAATATCAGAGGCGCTGCCGAGTGCTTCCCATGCTCGTTCACCAGATTTGGAGGACACTCCAGAGTTCGAACGCCACAGTGGTGCCTCCATCACCAAGTACGCCTCTCGTGTGGGCACCGCCGCCATGGATCTGACCTCGACACTCGATACCCGTAACGGCGACACCGACAGCGATGACAATTTGTGTCCCGTGTGTGGTGTAGACTTGTTGAAACTGTATGTTTCCGAGGTGAAACTGAAGAGACGAGAATCCAGCCATTCAGACTATGAGGCGTTCAAGGAGAGCCATATTAGTGAATGCTTGGTGGCATTTGACTTCGCAAATGATCACAATCGGCTTGGCTCGCCTCCAGGAGCATCCTCAACCAGAAATCGAATGTTGGTCTACAACATACCTCCTTTCCCCAAACCTAGCTATGAAATCATCGACGTCCATCAGAGCACTTCCGTGGACACACTTCCACAACTGGACACAGCTTGCGGTCTGGTGACATCAAATTCCACTGTCCAACTCGAGAAGGACGTTACAGATTTGGAATGTGTGATCTGCTTAGAAGAACTCAGGCCAGGTGATAAAGTGGGACGCCTCGAATGTCTCTGTGTGTTCCACTACAAATGCATCAAGGACTGGTTCAATAAGAAAGGCTACGGTGAGTGTCCAGTGCATTTCTTGCATCATTAGTTGGTGTACCTGGGTCATGCCCTCAATGGTTGGTTAAATTTTGGGCAATGTGATAGATTGTTTCAGTTCTACTTTCTATAAATTAATTGGAATCTTTTCTTAATAGCTCTCAGTAATTATGTTGATTTACCCGTATATAATATGCTGTTCCCTCATGCTAAAATATCGACTGTTGCTAACGTTCTTCACGATCAGCGTCATCCCTGGATTTTCTCTTACCCCCCTTCTTCTCGTGGAAATCCTTTGTCTGCTTGATGGCCTCAGCAGTGGCTCTGTCCACATGAACATGCAATGCATCTAAGACATCCTTAGGAGGAGCAGGATCCTTTGGAAGCTTTTTCTGCAACACGGCCTCGATTCTCAAGTACATTTCCAAATCATATTGAGTAACCAACGAGATAGACTTACCAGATCTTCCAGCACGTGCGGTACGACCGACTCTATGAATGTATGCCTTTGAGTCAGTAGGAATGTCGTAGTTGATAACCACATCCACGGAAGGAATATCAAGTCCACGAGCGGCCACATCGGTTGCAATCAAGATGTTAGCTTTTCCCGACTTGAATTTGTTTAAAGAGCCCAATCTCTGGGACTGGGTCAACTGGCCGTGAAGAGGAACAGCAGAAAAACCCAAGATTCTGGCAAGCAATGCTGTTCTTTGAGAATGTGCACAAGTTCTAGTGAAAATGATGATGGATTTTCCCATGAACTCATTAAGAAGGTGGATCAAGTAAGTGTTCTTGTATCCGTCGCTAACCAACATCATAGACTGAACCAAGTTGTCAGCCGTCTGGTACTTCGAAGAGACAGCAATACGAACTGGATTACGCAAAGAAGCTCTCTGCAACTTCTCGATCTTGTTGGTCATGGTGGCAGAAAAGAGATAGGTGTTTCTCTCCTTAGGAATCACACGGAAGATCTTATCGAGCTCTGGACCGAAATCCAAGTCCAACAAACGGTCGGCCTCATCCATGACTAAATACTTCAAGTTTCTCAAGTTAAAGCCCTTGGTGTGCTCCAAGTGGTCCACAATTCTACCTGGAGTTGCAACAATGATGTGTGGCTTTCTCATCAAGTCTCTTGCCTGGTCCATCATGTCCATTCCTCCCACCACACATGTGGTCCTAAGACCCATCGACGAGCCTAAGGCATCGAAAGTCTCCTTGATCTGGTAGGCCAACTCTCTTGTTGGAGCCAAGACAAGACCATAATAAGGAGTCTGGTCATTCCAAAGCGACTGCAAAATTGGAATGGCAAATGCAGCAGTTTTTCCGGATCCAGTCACTGCAAGACCAATGATATCTTTACCTTCCAAGGCATGTGGGATGGCTTCTGCCTGAATTGGTGTTGGTTTAGTGAACTTCATGCCCTGGATGGATTCCAAAAGCTCTGGAATCAACTTGAGTTCAGAGAATGACTCAAACTTCTTGCTTCCATCATTTACACTAACTTCCTCAATAGCTGAAGATACTTTGTCTTCATCGGAAGGTTTCTGGCCCAACTTTTGCTTCAAAGCATTTTTCTTGATTTTCTCTGCGAGTGCTAAAGCATCCGTTGATCTGTTGTGAAGCTTGGATCGTTTTGCTGTCTGTGCTTTGATAGCCATGATTATCTGTAACTATCTTTTTTTTTTTTTTTTCAAAATACATTTTTTTTGATATCGGTCTGCATACAACACACAGTACTAGCAACTTCCAGCTTCTCTATTTCGATATTGAATATTGAAGTGGCAAAACAAAAAGAATGAGAACAGTATAGAAGCTCAATTAGAATTCTGAGCTACCCAAATGACAAAGTATCCTGGAAATTCAGCGGTTTCAATCACTACCCCAAGCATGGTGTACGGATGTTTTGAGCACACATCAGACCCCATCGCGATGAGTAGAACCTTCACCTTTTCCATACTTTCCCCAATATCTCAAAATGGCCAAGAGAAGAGTCAAAAAGAGAACACACCAGCCTCAGGACCCTGAGCAGCTTGCGAAAATCCCCAAATCAATGGTGCTTGCCCTTGGTGAGTCACTTAAAAACCACTCGTTGGCACAATTGGTGAAAGATTTCCGTCTTGTCATGCAACCCCACACAGCTATTAACTTAAGGGAGAGAAAGGCTAACAAGTTGAAGGATTTCATTGTGATGACGGGTCCTCTTGGTGTGTCCGACCTTTTTGCATTCAAGCAATCCGAGTCTTCTGGAAACATCTCCTTGAGAATTGGTAAGATGCCCAAAGGTCCAAGTTTACAGTTCAAAGTGCACTCATACTCGTTGATGAAGGACGTCAGACGCATTTTGAAGCATCCAAAATCGATGGGAAAAGACTCGTCAGCATTTCATGAACCACCATTGTTAGTGATGAATGGATTTTCCACGAAAATGAATGAGATGGAGAACCACGAAAAATTGATGATCACAGTGTTCCAGAACCTTTTTCCACCCATCAAGCCTCACGAGACTAGAGTGAGCACCATAAAAAGAGTGTTGTTGCTTAACAAGAGCGCCAACGGAGAAATCGAATTGAGACACTATGCCATTAACACGAAGTTGGTGGAGGAGAGCAGGAACATCAAGAAGTTGATCAACTCTCACCACAACATGAAGAAGAAGTTGCCTGTTATGACTACGCATAAGGATATATCCGATTTGGTCTTGGATCCATATTCTGTTGGCGGTGTTACCTCGGATTCCGAAATGGAGGACGATGCCGTTGTGGAGATCAAGAACGAGCAGGCCAACTTAGTCAAAAAACAGGAGTCATTGCCTACGTCAACCACAAGAAAGAGAGCCATTAAGCTCAGTGAGTTGGGCCCAAGAATCAATATGAGTTTGATCAAGATTGAGGAGAACATGGTGGGATCCTCCAAAACCATCTATCATGCACATGTTCATAAGAGTGCCGAGGAGCAGAAGAAGATGGAGAAGCATCATGAGGTGAAACAGCAAGAGAAGGCTGCTAGAAGAGCGCAGCAAAAGGCCAATGTGGATGCGAAGAATGCTAAGAAGAAGGCCAAGAAGGACAGAAAGGCAGCATCCAAAATCGGTGAGACTGGAGACGATGAGAACCAATCCGACAGCGGAGATGAGCCTGAGCTCAACCCCAGCGACTACGAAAATGACAGCGATCTTTTCAGCGATGCCAACTAGACTTATTTGATCATTAAATATAGCATTACGTTTCTATTTCCTCGATAAGCGCAAGGATTCTCTGCTGTAGATTTATCACCTTAACAGAATCGGCTAGAGCCCTCTTGAAGTGATCTTGCGCGGTCCGCAATTGATAAGGAACCAACCCGCCAAACTGGTTAATTGGATTCTTGTAAGTCTGAGTTTTTCTCGTAGGATCTTTGGAAGATTCTTTGGACTCGAAGTCAACCGTCTCTTTACTCTGTGTATCCTTGACTTTGCTTTTACGGTTTCGAAGTTCACCTGTAGATGTGCTGACAGATGTAGACTCGACGATACCATCGTCCACCTGTTTGTGTTCTTTCCCCCCTGAAGTTATCTGTTCTCCTTTCACAATCTCATTTTGATCTTCCTTCATTTCATCTTCGTTCGCCCTCTTATCTCTATCTTTCTTCTCACTCACCTTTCGTTGCTTTTCTCTCTCGTTCTGGGCTTCCAAACGATCGATCACGACCAACTCGCCATCGTTGGCCACTATGGTACATGCGCGATACGGTCTTAGGTCAAAGGAGTCCACACCATGTCTTTTTGTTCCATTGTAGTTTGCTCGGCTCAAATCTTGGAACCCTTTGACGTAATTCAAACGCATGGAATCATTTGCCAACTGTTCATATTCATCAAGAAGCTCTAAGAGTTGGCTGACTTTGGAGTCTTCCTCGGCCAATTCTGATGTAGATGAGCCCGGAGATAATAAATATGAAGATACAGACACTTCTGCTAGCTTCTCGGTGACAGCTTCAACAGACATTGGTGATCGTAGTTTGTCTTGGGTTGGAGTATGTGCGCAGTACCTTAATAGATAGCAGGTCGAACCAGATAAAACGATTGTGTTCGTGGAGGAAGAAAATAAAATTTTGACCACAAATTATTTAATTATTGGATGTAAAGTAAAACCTACACTGAAATTTGTGTTGGGTGTTGGATTTTAGACATTTCTTTAAGTGGGCATATGGAAATTCAACAAGCAGCAGAATTTACAAAGAAAGTGCAGCTGCTAAAGATACATAAGGAAGAGAACAAGCAAAACAGCATGCTCCAGTACAACTTGGGGCTTCTCACATTTTAGTCTAATGTTGTTTTCTGTATAAGCATATTGTAAATAGTAGGCAGAAGCACTTTAAATCTTGTAGAGCCTCTTCAACCGATTGAATTCAGTGCGAGGAAGAACTTCCCCGAAAGAGACCGTATCAGTTGGAGTCAGAGAAATGAGGCGTGATTCTGCTTCTGATCTTTCCTTTTTCCTCATTTGGTTGCCGTGGTGCCAGATGCTCCAGATCAACTCCTCCTCTCCCAACTGGCGATTATTCTTCGACTTACCTAAGTAAACTACCTCCGACAAGTCATGTAAGATGTTGGCGGTAAGTCCCCAGACGTCGTAGATCCTTTCGTTGGTGGTAGAGTCTCTGCGAGAGCCCAATTTGCCCCAACTAGACAAATCCTTCTTTCTTCTCTTAGTATGTGAGCATTCCTTTCCCAAAGGGGGTGTTTGAGCCCTTTTTTCCACTTCGTCTACAGACTCTTCACCCTCAGAGATCTCTGATGCCGACAAGTCGTCAAAACCACGGAGCCAGCTCACCTCTTTGTCGTTTGTCTGAAGAAAAGTATATGACCTCAAATGCCATGGAATGCCTCCCCATTTGACCAAATAGTGCGTTCTTTCAAGTGCTTCACGTGGAAGTTCATCAGATGCTGGAAATAAAAAGTCCCGGAGTGGACACGAAAAGATACTGGAGCTTTCGCCCGGATTGACTCTAAGTTTCAAGTTATGCAAAAGATCCGGCTCAGACAACTTGGGGTCAAACTTCATGAATCCGATACATGGTCTGACGGCAGAGAACGTACGGGACAAGTAACAAGGTAACTCGGCGACGTGGTCAATGGTGAATCCGTAGTTTTTCAAGAGGAGATCATTATCTTCGCTGAGACCTATCTCCTCGCTCATTTCACGCCGTGAAACCTGCCACGGCAGCTCCTGAGCAGTGTCAGCTTTTCCACCAGGCAAGGAGATGTGGCCCGGGAAGTTGCGGAGCCTCGATGACCGCTTAGTCAACACCACACGTAGTTCCCCAAACTGGCCCATGAAGAGAAGAATGAACACCGAGGCTCTGCGAACCACGGGCAAACGGCTCCAAATGGAGGTGGGCAGCAACTGGTAGTGGCTGGGAACAAAGTGTTTGATATTTTCTAGGAAAGATTCTTCCATTGCAGGAGGCATTGGAGACTGTGGCAGAAGATTCAGTGATTGGAAACGGGCAGGATCACGTGGAATCTGGGGAAGGAGAATGTGTAGGATTCTTGAGGAAGTAAGTCAAGAGAAAGCACAAGTTGGGACGGGATTTATGGTGCATAACGTTAAGATTCGAATAGAGAATAAATCTAGAGTGAATTTGACTTTCTTTGATGGACCACTCTCACTACCTATCGAGATGGTGTATAAATACCTTAGGTACTAGAGGGAGTGTAGAGGAAGTGAAGGGGAAGTGAAGATAAGGAGATAAATTATTTACATATGGAATCTGGAGTGCTATACTGAATAAGAAAAAAAAAACAAGCCTTACATGTATCTAAATTCTTCAGTTTCCAATAATGTAGTTACTCTCAAAATAATTTCGATTACTCTCGGAACATTCGGGTGCAAAATATGAAAATGTTACAGAGGTTTCAAAGTCTCGCATACAACCTCCACTTTACGTGTCAATGAACTTATGCAAATCAATTCTATGAAATATATGGTGAAGAAGAGAACGAAATGTTAATTCTGCCATAATTGTAGCTGATGTCATAGGTTTCTTCGATCAGTTATTGGAATACGAGCTGTTTTTCCCAACAACAGTAGTTATACCTTGTAAGAATTGACCTCTCAACCACTTCTTCTCGGCAACCCAAACATTGACACTGTTGGTTCTGGATCATGCAATAATTGGCATCTCTAGAAGAATGAAGTAATTAGACCTCTCGTGCGTCGAGAAGCAATAGAGAAGCAATAGAGAAGCAATCTTGTACAGCTATGATTGTCATTGACAGTCAAATATTGGCACAGCCTCAAGATCGACATCCACCTCCTCAATCAGCGCAGGCGTTTGTAGAATTAATTTGCCTGTTGGCATTTTCTGTTTGGCCTAGAAGATATTGGGATATGCTAAAAATATAAAATTCCTGTACTGTTAACGAGTAGTGAACTCAATACTTGAAGCACCAGTCAAAACGGGACCCTTCTCGGTGCAATTTTTTTCTTCTGTTCTGGGATGAAATATGAAACCACAAGTCGGCATGAAGTCCCATGATTTTTTTCTTTTTGGTTGATGTTTGCCGATTGATGATCGTTATTGGCCACACTGTCTCTTGCCTTTGTAGATGTTGTAGATGTTTGCCCATTGTAGATCTTCATCGGCCGAACATTATTTACCGACTTTCTTTTTGCCCGTTGAATGACCAAGATACAGCCACGGTGGTCCATAAATATGGAGTAGTGGCCTAGTGTGGACTCAAACTTTGAAACGGATGATTTCAGTACTGCTTTTACTACTTTATCTTTTAGCGTTCACCAATGCATACTTGCGAATGGATCTTTCCAAGGTGTCAGAGTCAGATACTCAGCACTCTAAAAGAGATGCAGTGAACGGAAAAGTTTCCAATAGAAATTCCTTTTATACAGCCCAGTTCAAAGTTGGGTCAAGGAGAGATGAAGTTGAGGTGTTTCTTCATTCTCAGTTGAATGGATTGTGGTTCCCTTACTCAAGGTGTGACAGGCGTAGTTCCATTTATGATGATTTAACACGCAGAAATACAATTGATCTGTCGGAATGCTATGATTATGGAACCTTTAACCCTAAGAACCTGACCACATTTAGACTCTCTGAGAAGTATTTCGAAGTATTTTGGGATTACTATACTGCAATTGGATACTTAGGAACAGATGTGGTCGAATTCGGAGATACTTCTTCAAATATTACATTTGGTGTGGGATATTATGCTAGAACGATTGGTCAACTTGGTTTGGGTTTCCAGTATGACTCAACACAATCTAACTTTACTAGCTTTGGGGATCAGTTGGTCAAAGATGGCGTTATATCGCGAAATGCTTATTCACTTCAATTGGGTGCAAACAATGCCTCTGATGGTGTCCTAATGTATGGAGCTGTGGATCACGGCAGATATCACGGCACCCTTCAAAAAATGAAAATGGTCAATACTAGTGCAGATGGACAATTTGATGCGATACTGATCAACTTCGATGGCATTCTGTACTCAGGTGGTTGGAATTCATCAAACTGTTCTGTTAACATTGATATCGCAAGAGCTGGGCTGCGCCTTCCCAGTCCTGTTGTTCTGAAATTAGCAGAATTGCTCCATGGTTTTTATTATTACATCGACACATCCTCTTATCAAGTTCCTTGTTTCAATTTGGAACTGAGAGATGTAATTCGCTTTTACTTCAGTGGGGTTGAGCTTCAAGTGCCAGTGAGAGATTTGGTGACTCAAAGTTATTCAAGATGCTGGCTTTCAATAGGCGAAAGGAAACAAGGACCATACTTCATTGGCCAGGACATCTTGAAAAGTGCTTACCTAGTTGTTGATTTAGAGGGTAGAGAAGTTGCGATGGCACAAGCAAATGCTATTTCTAACGGTGAAAACATTGAGGAAATCGGAACCGATATCCCACTGGCATCGGAAGCTCCATTATATTCATATAGTGAGGCTCAAGACAAATACTACACGACTCACTCTCCAGGAAATACCATCACTCAAAGAGTTTCGTCGAGTGCTGAGAATCATGCCACCTACTCAATGGACACTAGTCCCTTGACACTAGACGGAGGTGGAACAAAATACGTTCAATCTGCTACAGAAGAGTACTGGCCAACTGAAAAAACGGTTGTGACCACAGAAATTGGGTCTATTCCTAAGTATATTTCCTCTAAGGTTAAGGCAACAGGAACCTATACTCACACTACCACAGATGACCTGGGGGTAGAGGCTGTTTTGACAAGTACTTACGAGTATACGGATTTGACTACTACTAAAACCGAATGGAAAAAGCACACTTGGACCTATACTTATTTAAGGACGGTATCTGTTCTTGGTGCACCTCGGCGGGAGGATTTTACTAGCGAATCTAGCAATCCTGGTTTGGTTGCCAAGTACCTGCCATCTATTATTTATCTATTATTGTTAGCACTTTTATAGCATACCAACGTGTGAAAATGTGAGATTTTAGCATTCACTCATTGAGCTGAGAGGTTTGATTCATCAAGAAGGGCAATTTTCTTTTTTCTTCCAACTTTGATATTGTACCGTTAGTTGCCAACACGCAACTGAGGTTACATCAAGATGGGAGAGTTGAGATTTACCATATCGTCTCTAGGTTATGATTGTGTGATCTTGAATTTAGAGATGGAGGTTCAAAGAGGCATTAGACTGTTTTTCTATCTTTAACTCCCTTTCCATACGAGTTGCGAGGTTGCAAAGTTGAAACCCACAAAGCATTGTTGCAGATTCTAGCTACATGTCCATTAACGTATGCAAATCAATTCTATAAAATATATGCTAGTGATAAAGAACGAAATGTCCCCTGGACTTAATCTCTCTCCAAGAGGACTGGCCACTCGTTGATGTCGGCATTGTTGTAGATAATGTCGTAGGTTGCTTCAAACAATGGGAACTCGGCCTGCAAGTTGTAGTTCTCCAACAATTCATGAACCTCCTTGGCAGTGATGATTCCTTGAGAGGATTGGCCGTTTAACAACTTCTTCTCGGCCTCCCATGCATCGACCTTGTTCTCAATCATGTAACGAGCAACCTTAACGTTTCTACCTCCAGAACAGGTGGTGATCAAGTCAGCAACACCAGCAGACTCCTCGGTGAAGGTGGTGGACTCAGGTGCACTCAAGCCCTTGATTCCAAACTTCTCCCAGTACGATGCAAAGTGAATGATTTCCTTGATACCAATTCTCATGATGGCAGCCTTAGCATTGTCACCCCAACCGGCACCCTCGACAAATCCAGCAGCGCATGCGACAACATTTTTTAAAGCTCCGGCAATAGAAGCTCCAATAACATCCTGAATCACTCTGACGTGGAAGTATGTTCTGTGGAAGGCCTCCTTCAAGATGTACTCATCAATGTCCTTACCTTCACCTCTGAAGTCGGAAGGAACATTGTATGCAATGGAGGTCTCAGACCATCTACCTTTAGCAACCTCGTTGGCAATGTTGGCACCCGACAAGGCACCACAGTAGATGCCCAAGGTGTCAGTGATGGACTGCGATAACAACTTGCAGCCACTAGCATCCACCTCCAAACCCTTAAGACATGAGATAGCTCTGGCAGTAGGTGAAACCTTTCCGACTAATTGCTTGCAAATTCTAGGCAAGAACTGATGAGGAATGTTGAAAATCAAGAGATCAGCATCCTTAACGGTTTCCACAATGTCTGGGTTGGCAACCAAGTTTTCTGGCAACTTAATTCCTGGCAAATACTTGACGTTCTCATGTTCGGTGTTAATGATCTCCGTCAAATTCTTACCGTCAACCTGTTCTTCGAAAACCCACATGTTAACATCCTTCTGGAAGATTTCTGGCTTCTCAGCACAGTTCTCAGCGACGAGCTTGGCCACAGCAGTGCCCCAGTTACCGGAGCCGATAATGGCGATCTTGAATGGGGAAGCGATTTTGTAAGGAGTAGTAGTCATTGTGATTGTTGATGAATTGAATGAGAAAATGGGATTGACCTTGCTTTATATATGATTAAGTGGTTGTGAAAAGCAACGGAACATCTAGTCTATGCTTTTTCCTTATGTACACGACAATCCTGCATCAGTTTTTCCGATGCGATTGCTGACACCAATAGGCAATGTAACATTACATCATGAGGCAACAGCCAATTTTGCCCACGTATTTTCCTTTTGACAATTGGTCTGAAGGATACAATAATCTCACAACCTCTAAGTTTCTTTTTCCAGACACGATAGCTCTTTACGGCGAGAGTTAATCCGGATCAATCTTGTAGGCATTTGCGTGTCAAGTCAGATAAAGATCAAATTTCCCAGAAGAGTGGCACCGTGCTTCCATAAACTTTCACGTTATCGAACACATCCCTATCTGGCACCTTGAGCCATGCACCTGCACCATTTATCCCAAATGTTTCTTCAATTCGGCACGAAACGAGGTACTAATAACACTCCTTGAGCGTTTCAGGTATATTGTCGTCATTGATATTTACGGACCTTTGGGCCGTTTCGTCATTCCTGCACTGGTTTCTGCATTCTAAGTTCAGGTGACGTATCGCCGGATAAACAAAGCATCTAGACTCCAGATCCGTTGTGAATCAAGTTGGAAAAGCAATGAGCACACAGATTTTCTCATCGTAAACGCCGAATCACTTCAACTCCGGCTTCGTCGGCTTCATTGATAGTCAAATGTCCACATTTGGCAGTATTCTTGATTAGTGAAAATCGTCATCGTTCCGGTAGTCATCGTAGACATCTTGCCACTCTTGTGGCATAATACCCTGCCTTCCCCGCGGCCCACGAGTCAGCCATGTCTCATTCTCTTCCCAGTCGCGACCATTAACTTGACCTCCACTTATAATCTTGGCGGCCTGAAGCGGCGTTAGGTTTGAAGGCAAAGTACCGTCTTTGATATGTGCCAATGGGTCTGGCAAGTGGCTAGTGACATTTTGTGATTCGTTGGTGACTCGTGGTGGTGCCTGTGTATCTGTTGATGAGCCAAAGTACCCAGCCAGATGCACTGGGTGATGATAATCAGGCTGCGACTCCTTTTCATGCTTGAGTGGGTCACTTAAATGGTTTCGGATATCTTCACCCGATGACTTCTCCACTAATTTGTCGCCCTCCTTGGAAAGTTCCACTTGACGGTTGGAGATCAGAGACATGAGTTTGAGAAAGTCTGACTGATGAAATTTTGAGGACGTCTCCTCCGAGGTCAAATTCTTCTGAGAAATCATGGACTTCTTCACTTGTCGAGCTGCCTCTGCGAACTGCTCCTTCTCGGACTCATCAATATCGGTTTCATTGAGTTGATCCATAGATTCAGCTTCTTCCAACATTTCCCTCTCTAACTGGTCGAAATGGCTGTCAAACTTGGCACTATCCACTTCTGAAGAACCATTGATTTGCATATTGCTTTCGTGTTCCTCACCAAACTGTCTGAACTGCTGGTCGTACCCCATCATGGGCCTGTAGCCTTGAAACTGGGACAGGTTCTGGCCCTGAAACTGGCCTTGGAATTGGCTCTGGTTTTGGTGCTGAATGTTCTGCTGATGCTGAATGTTCTGCTGCATGAACTGCTGGTGCCAGTCGGACTTCTGTGTTCCCATGGCTGGGGCAGGTCTTTGATTTACCTTATCTCCGAGAGATAAGCTGTTGAAGTCTTGCACCCATGCCTGGTTGCCCAAGCCGCCCATTTTCTGGAGCGGCTGACCGGACAACGGCAGATGTACCTGTGGTCGTTGGGCGGCAAACTGGGGCTCAAACGACATGCCTCCGGCGTTAAAGCGTTGAAACTCCTGGTTGAGATTGTTGTCCACCACTCCATGGCTACGGAAGCCATTCTGCTGAATGTGATTCTGGCGACCCGCAAAGTCATTCTGGAGTGACGAGTCTCTTTGCGTGTGCTTGGAAAGCTGAGTCAAGGCATTAGATGGCCCACAACTGGCGTCCATGGTTTAGTGAAGTGTTGACTGTGATTATAGGGAACTTCAGGGAACGAGAAAGTATATGACGCCGCAGATTATAGTTTTAGGGGTGTCTTCTTTGATCTGTGGGATTTACTGTCTTTAGAGTCAGAATATACCAGGAAAATGGCTGTTATATATAGTTGGAGGCTGACATATATGGGGAAAAAAAATCCTGTGATAGTTCCTCGGCCTGTGTTATCTACAGGATCTACCCCATGGTGGGGCAACCATGTGTATGACCATAACTCAAGAATCATGAGCAGTTCAGTGGATAAATTAAAATGGAAAATGATCGAGAAGTAGCAGAAGCAAAAGAAAAAAAAAAGAAAAAAAAAGGCAAAGGTAATCAAGGTTGAGAGGGTGAAGAGATATTGGGAAGAAGGAAGAAAATACGAAATAGATAAGATGTCCATAGGTTGACTTTCGCAACCATTGAAACCTTATCTCTTTTCCATATCTTATATCAATAATTTTTCAAGGTAATCTAGAAACTTTTACTACAATGTCGAATATTCCACAACAATCTCGTTCAATGTCTCATTCCGATTGTTATGTATCCATCCTATTCATGTCATACTTCCTTCCTCATTTCCATCCTTCGTTGGCTTCGCTATCGAATAATTCAGTGTATGCCTCTCCAAGAAACTCATGGACATTAGACGTCTGCATAGCTCTCCTATATTTCTCAAAAGCCTTGAAGCTGGCCAATCTCACCAACGAACACGCAGCAAATACAGCCAAGATCGACAGCTCGTCTTCGTTCAACTTCTGTTTGGGTTCGCCCCAAAAGCCAGCCTCATAGTGCTGTGCCCAGAGCAATAAAGTGGCCATTGCTCCTGTTAAAGTATCGCCCTGACCTCCGACTCGGCGAACTGAGCCCGCCATATTATTGATTAGAAAGCTGGAGTTGCGAGCAATCACCTCGTTTTCGCCTTTTCTAACTACAATGACTCCTCCCAATTTCTGAGACACCAACTTGGCGGTCTCAATAGTATCCGAATCGTCGATGGATAACGCACTGCAGATGCGACCAAACTCCACCACGTTGGGAGTGATCACGGCCTTGCTGTAGCCTTGGATGATCAGAGGCTTCACTGAGAGCAAATATAGCGAGTCTGCATCAAGAATTACCGGTTTATTGGCCACCTTGATCTCCTCTACTACTCGAATGAGTGTTTTGAGCATCAATGGGTCGCGACCAAAACCAGGACCCACAATGAACATGTCAATTCGATCAACCAACGTCATCACTTTTGGCAAGATGTGTTTCTCAATGATTAGATCCAAATCCTTCAGCTGTAATGCATCCTCAAGCAGCTTTGACTGCAACTTTTCCCATACCTCTCTTGGAGCAAACCTTTCCACCTCAGGATTCAGAATGTCGTAGAGATACGGATGAACCATTAAGTCTGGAGAGTAGCTCTTGATAATGGGAGCAGCAAGCTTTTCGCATACAATGTGGCTCAAATCAGCACCAACCAAAGCTGCCGAATGACACGAGAAGAACGGTGCCCCCGTATAGTCTTCGCAGCCACCAAAAACTGCCACCTTGCCAGCTTGGCCCTTATAGTACGAGGGTTTCAAAGGCTGGATAATTGTGCGGGCCAACAGGAGAAGTTCTTTCTGAGATTTGCCTCTGAGCATTGTGGGGGAGATTTAATGATTTCTTTAAGGTAATATGTGGCCAGAATTGTTAATGGGCCAGAATTGCCAGAATTGCTGTTTGACACTAAATAAGATAGTATGAGCGAATACAGTGTGTGCAAGATCAGATCGGATCTGTGGGAGAGATAGTTTGGAGTAATAAAGCAACAAAGGAAAAAAAGATACAGTCCATAGAAAGAAAAGAGAATGGATAATAGAAGGGGAACCAAAAATTGAAGGAAAAGTAGATTATTATAAGTATGGGGAGAAATTAGAGGTATAAAAGAGAAATGAAGGAAACTTGAGTGAGAATAAATGGTTGAAAATGGTGGAAAATGACGACACAAGATCGAAAAATATCGTGGATAGCCACAAGAAATCAGCGTTAGATGCCATCACATAGTGGCTAGTGAATTGCTCATGTTCCTAATAATTACATGCCAAATCGCCCTTATTATTATGATTGGTCCGTAAGTCCCGTGGATCCTCACTGCCCCCCACATTTCTAACATGCACTGAGACAAGTAGTAATATATTCAAGTTGATGACTAATGTAGTACTTTACACTCATGCAATTGCGCCTCCACAACAATTGTACCTTAATTTTTTAGAAACTCACAGGAAACCTTCCCATCTCAATTTTATATTTTAAGCCTAGTTTATATTGGGCCATGTCGGGTTGCACTCTTGCACTTTTCCGAGCATCCAAACCTCTCCGATTGTGGCCCTTGGTGTGGATTTCAGACTGCAGATAACCATTTGATAAAACCACCAGCAATATTCGTTCTCTGATAGCAATCAGAGCACAAATCCACCAATTAAATAAGTCTTATAAGTTATAGTCAAGAAAGAACTACATAACAATTATAGAATCCTCAATTTCACCTCATTCACAATTATATTCTTCAAAGCGAACCCCTAATTCATCAATCCAATAGAAATGATTCGCACTATGTGCAGTATGGAGATTTTCCGTATATAAACCCCGACAATCGAAGTTGCTCCACACCCACCAATTGAAACATATTCACATTATGTCCATTGTTAGACCATCCTCAAGATTACTTTTCCCAATTTTGGGAGCTGCTGCCGCTGCAGGCATTGCATTCCACTACTCTAGCTCAAGAATTTACAACGAGCCAGGCAAGACCTTTAAAGGTGGGGACGAGTGGATTGACTTGAAGTTGAAGGACTCATGGAACATCTCTCCAAACACCAAGCACTACGTTTTTGAGTTGGATGACCCTGAGAATGTTTCTGGTTTGGTCACCGCATCGTGTCTTTTGGCCAAGTATGTGACTCCAAAGGGTAACAACGTCATTAGACCTTACACCCCAGTGTCTGACGTTGAGCAGAAGGGAACCATCGAATTCGTGATCAAGACTTATCCAGAAGGTAAATTCTCCAAGTACGTCCACGATTTGAAGCCTAACGACACTGTTTCGTTCAAGGGTCCAATTGTCAAGTGGAAGTGGGAGCCAAACCAGTTCAAGAAGATTTCCTTGATTGGAGGTGGTTCTGGTATCACTCCTTTGTACCAATTGATCCACGAGATCACCAAGAACCCAGAAGACAAGACTCAGGTTGATTTATACTACGGTTCTTTGACCAAGGAGGACATTTTGTTGAAGAAGGAATTAGACAAGATCGCATCTGAGCACAAGGACCAGGTTAAAGTCCACTACTTCCTCGACAAGGCTCCAGAGAACTGGGAGGGTAACGTCGGTTTCATCACCAAGGAATTCTTGAAGGAACATTTGCCAGCTCCATCTAAGGACAGTAAGATTTATGTGTGCGGTCCTCCACCATTGTACAAGGCCATTTCTGGTAACAAGGTTTCCCCAACTGACCAGGGTGAGGTCACCGGCCACTTGGCCGACTTGGGTTACACCAAGGAGCACGTCTTCAAGTTTTAGATTGTGTAGTCCATAAAAGGCACAGCCATTGTGAAATCATCATAAGAAGTAGACAACAACAGATTGAATTTTTTAAAGTTTCATACCTAAGACCATTTTCTCCTTTTAATGTTTTCCCGTTTTCTTGGTCTTGCTGATAGTATGTATAATGCGCATCTCATCACAATTTGTTGTCTCCACTCTTTCAGTGAATAATGTCTGTCAAAGTGGCAATAGAAGGTTGCTGCCATGGGGAGTTGAACACGATATACAATTCTCTTGAAGCAGACACAGAACTTCTAATAATTTGTGGAGACTTCCAGGCTCTACGAAACGAAGCAGACCTAGCCACGATAAATGTGCCCCGAAAGTACTTGCGTTTGGGAGACTTCCACCAGTACTACCTGGGACAGAAGACAGCATCAGTGTTGACAATTTTCATAGGGGGGAACCACGAGTGCCTGCTGTACTTGCGGGAGCTTCAATATGGAGGCTGGGTCGCCCCCAACATCTACTACTTGGGAGCTTTTGGTGTAGTCTGGTACCGGGGCCTTCGAATCAGTGGACTTAGTGGGATCTGGAATTTCCGCTCCTTTGCTTCAAGCTTAACATCTGATGCGCCAGAATATTCACTCCCTTACCTGGAAACAACAATCAAGTCGATATATCATGTGGCTCCAAAAGATTATTTGAAGTTCCTTCTCAGTGGACCTTCTGATATAGCAATAAGTCATGATTGGCCGCAAGGGGTGTGGAACTGGGGAGATAGCAGACAACTTTTAAGGCACAAGCCATACTTCCGAGAAGATATGAACAGCGGCCGATTGGGCTCGCCGTTGGCCAGAGAAGCTTTGGCACTATTACGACCACGATACTGGTTCTCGCTGCATTTACATACGAGGTTCACGGCAAGAGTCCAACATCAAAAGCATAGAAAGAGAATTAAAAAAGAAGTTCCAGCTAACTCGGATGAGCTTCTGTTGGATATGGATGGAGAAGCGTCTGAGAACAAAGAGGATGAAACGAGTAAGGATAAGAATGACATTTCGGGAGGCATTGAGCTGGAAATGGATAATATCGATATGGAAAACCTTACCACGAGCATTGAGTACAAAGACGAAAGGGGAAAAAGGGACTCGAAAAAGAGAAAAGTTGAGCAGGCAGAAGTGACACGGTTTCTTGCATTGGACAAATGCTTACCCAGAAAGAGATATCTTGAATTCATGTCTATTGAGCTGGTTCTGGATCATATTTCTAAGACCTCTAAAAAGCTTTTCTATGATTCCAAGGCACTTGCAATCCAGAAAGTTGTTGAGGACTTCGTTGCCTCAAATCCACAAGTTTTGCAAGATCTTGGCCCATCGAAGGTATTGAGTGTAGAAAAGATAGGCAATCTACTAACTGAGTTGGGGGAAAGTGTTGCTTTTGCTGAGCGGAAAATACTGACCAAAGATCTCGAAGTCCCTGATAACTTTGAAGTCATAGCTCCTACCGATAACGGAGCCAAGTTGCAATATTGGCCAAACAACCAGACACAATATTTGTGTGAGAAATTCAAGCTTCCAGCTGTCAATCTTAACGGAGCTTGAAATCAGTGGTGGAGAGTCAGTAGTTTGAATAGGTGCGTCATGAAGCTTGTAATTGCATACCCTCTTAACCAACCGTTTTAACACCACAAATCAAGAATATTTCTTTTTTTTTCAAGATAACTCATAAAAGATAAGTTTGTTTTATTTTACGTATTTCCAATTGAAGCTTCTGATTTTTCTTTTTCGTCCTTTTTCACCTTCCATAGTGTCATTCCTCAACTCAGATCAAAGAAGCTTCGACATACAGTCTTGATTATTGATACACTCCAACTCCACCTTAATGTCAGTTTACAATTTCATCGCCCATTTCCTAAAGGAAAACGGCTACGATGAAACCCTCAGGACGTTTGAAAAGGAACATGGAAGTCAAATATCGACAGATTTACCTCACGACGAGGCATTGACTGATATCATCACTGATCGCATGAAATACCTATCAACCCAATCCCAGCCCGATGCACGGCAAGACTATTGGCTCCAGGAAGATTTAGTGAAGATCAAAGAAGCACAGTTTAAGGAATGGTCTGCGCCATATCCAAAGAAGAACAGAAGATTGGGCTTGCTAGACGATTTGGTTGTCAGCTCAGATGTCTTCAAGAGCAATGACACGGCCTACGTCGTTTGTGGAACTTCAGGGAAGGCTTTGGTAGTTTTCGACCTTCAAACAGGTACAATCGTTCTCGAGATCAAGGATGTTATTGGCAAAGTTGTCATTCGTCGCATAGTGGTGTCTTCTCAGTACGTCCTCTTGTGTGGAATGAACGGTAAAGTATACGTGGGGTCATTCAGTGATGATATGAAAAGTTTTGACCTTTTGTTTGAAGAACAAATTCATTCTAGATTGATAACAGATGTAAGGGTTGTTCTGTGGAATAATCACGATCATTTGGTGTCAATGGGATGGGACTTTCTTGTGAAGGTTTGGAAGATCAAATCCGACAGCCTCCAACAGGTTGGAAAGCCATTCAAATTGGCCAATCAAGGAACGTGTTTGGACGCATGCAACTACAACGACGTTTTGTACGTGACGGTCGGCAAGAATGAAATTACACTCATGGATGTACTCCGAATGGATGAAACGCATGAGCTTCAATTGGACTGCCGGATAGCACTCAATGACGCAGAATTTTCAGCTTCAGGGTTCACTCCCATGTGTGTCAGAATTTTCAACCAAGGAGGTATTCCATTGGTTGCAGTTGGGACATCTCACGAGCCTTATATGAGAGTGGTGATAGTTTCATTAAAGGATGTTGGCTCAGAACACGCAGATATCAAGCGAAGTCAGATTATTGCCAACTTGAACACTATGTCACCCCAAGATAAATACAGCCAGGCAAACATTGCTTGGAGATTCGATGGTAGTGGGCTCTGGATTATGGGAGAGGACGGAATCATCCGAGGTCTTGACATTTCGAAGCAATGTGTTGCTTTGGAACTCAAAGAGCATGATGGACGCATCAAGACATCGACGGTTTTCGAAGACATTGTCATAACCTGTGGAACCGATAAGCAAATACTAAAGTGGATACACGAGTAATGGCAGATAAGTCTGAGAGATTGTCTAGAACGACTCAAAACTAGAGAACACAGAGAATAGAACGAACAAATGAGAGATCAAGGACTCATGAATTGACTTGATTTGAACATTACAAATAATGTGATGGGCTAATATTCCGGCATCGTGGACCAGAGGAAGACCTGTTAAGCCTACGGAATTCATGTTCTTTGTTCTGTCGATAATGATTTGCCCTTTTTATCACCATAGACTTCCTTTTCTCCAGCATGATTAAGATTGTCATGTACCTCGGTATCAAAACAATATCAAAAATTGCAATAGCCTCAGACATAATACAACATCTGCCCAAAGAAATTTGCAACCTTTTGATTATATCCCTCATTTCCCATTACCCGAGACCCCACCGTATATATCCATTCAAGTTCCGATACCTGATTAATTCTACCGCTGCGTTATATGTATCGGTAGTTACCTCTTGGACCCAACCGGCCTGGATGCAGGTGTGTGGGGTTTATTCCCCTCGGAGTGCTGATGGCATGTGGAGTAACGGATATCCTCGGGTCATCGCGGTCTCACGGTCAATGTTAGCAGCGGAGCAATGAAGATGTTATAAAACCGATCCATTTCCTAGAAAAATTAATATCAGACATTTTACGTATTTGCCTTCTTTTTTTTCTTTGTGACTTTCATATAGCGTTATAAACGTCAGCGAACTTTCGATATCGCATTACGTTCCAAGCTTAACTTTGTTCAGCTGCATTTGACATTTCATCTTCGTCATTCATCATCACATAGCACGAATTATTTATTATGGTCACACTCACACCTCTCGAAAAGGCTGCCAGTGGTGCTTTGGCCTCGGTTGTTGCTAACACCTTGGTGTATCCCTTGGATTTGAGTAAAACTATCATTCAGACCCAAGTCAAAAAGCACAAGCCAAATTCGGAATCAAGCGAGGAAACAGACTATAACTCGACAGCCGAGGATGCAGTCTTTATTCAGAGAGAGAAAGCCGGTACTTTGAAGTACAAGAACACGTTGGACGTGTTGCAGAAGATATACGCCAAGAAGGGCGTCTTGGGCTGGTACCATGGCTTGCTTCTGTCGGTATTGGGAACTGCTGCGCAGAATTTCTCCTACTTCTACTGGTACACCATTGTCAAGCGTGTTTACGCACAATTGACCAAGAAAGCTGCTTCTCACAAGCATCTGACACCTGTGGAGTTGTTCTTGGGTGCTTTGGCCGCTGCCATTTCCCAGCTCTTCACCATGCCAATCGGCGTCATCACCACCCAACAACAGACAGACAAGCACCACCGTTCCTTGTACACTTTAGCTAAAGAGATTTATGTTCACGACGGCATCCGTGGTTTCTGGAAGGGGTTGAGTGTCTCATTGGTGTTATGCATCAATCCTTCCATCACGTACGGCTCGTATGAACGGTTGAAGCAGATTTTGTACAACGACAAGGAGTTTTTGGGCCCCTTGGAGAGTTTCAGCATCGGTATGTTAGCCAAGTCCATGGCAACCTTGGCCACGCAACCTTTGATTGTTTCCAAGGCCATGCTCCAGAAGAAACTGCATAAGAAACCTGAGGGCCAAACAAAGCCCAAGATGATTTTAGATCCAGATCACGAGGACGATGAAGAAGAAGTTAAGTTTGATCTGTTCGTGGATGCGTTGGCCCACTTATGGCACACCGAGAAGATCCGCGGATTATACAAGGGAGTTGCCCCTCAATTGTTGAAGGGTGTCATTGTCCAAGGAATGTTGTTTATGTTCAAGGACCAAATAGACATGTTGTTTTTAGTTCTCTTAAAGATGGTCAAGGCAAGAGGCAAGGTGAAGTTGGTTAAGGGCTCATTATAGATTGTCTACAGTTAATACTAGTTTGGGGAACAGAACCAAGTAAGCTAAAATTATCTTGTAGAGAGTCAAGCGTCCTTATAAATGATTGCAGCTGCAAATGAGGCTGCAAATAAGGTTGCAATTATCCTACATGGATATAAGTACAAGATCAGCTCGGTGACAAAAGTAACCATGAGATGTGCACTATTTATTGAGGGCTCAAGCCCTATTGCACGTGACCAGGAATTGGACGCTTTGTGTCAGGCCACACAACCGCACCAAGTTTTGCTAACCTGATCACCTGCAGGAAGTTTCCAGGTCACGTGGATCACGAACCTCGCTGGCGAGGGAAAAAAACTATAGAAAAAATTCAAACTTTTTCCATCTCATCTTCCTATACTGATCAATCATGGGTAACGGTAAACCAAGAGGTCTTAACTCGGCCAGAAAATTGAGAGTCCACAGAAGAAACAACAGATGGGCTGACCAAGCTTACAAGGCCAGATTGTTGGGTACTGCTTTCAAGTCCTCTCCATTCGGAGGTTCTTCCCACGCCAAGGGTATTGTGTTGGAGAAGATTGGTATTGAGTCCAAGCAGCCAAACTCCGCTATCAGAAAGTGTGTCAGAGTTCAATTGATCAAGAACGGTAAGAAGGTTACTGCTTTCGTGCCAAATGACGGTTGTTTGAACTTCGTCGACGAGAACGACGAAGTCTTGTTGGCTGGTTTCGGTAGAAGAGGTAAGGCTAAGGGTGATATTCCAGGTGTCAGATTCAAGGTTGTCAAGGTTTCTGGTGTTTCCTTGTTGGCTTTGTGGAAGGAGAAGAAGGAGAAGCCAAGATCGTAAACGGTTTGTCTTAGTCCTGAAAACTGTATAAACTCCCAATTCATAATAGTACGATTACATTCGTGTAGATGTTGTAGGTTGGAAGTAAAATTATGTGAAAGGAACATGGGATGTTGTCGCCAAGAGTGCTTGTAGATCTTGTCAACCCAGATAACTTACTTCTGACAGATCATATAACATTGTCTCTGTTGCTGAAATCCAACAACCTATCCAATCTATGCATTAACGGGACCTCCTAATGACATCTCGTACACTTCTAACTAAAATGTTAAAGCAGGTTATCTCTCTTTCTCATCCTCTACCTTGATTTCATTCTCTTCTACTTTGCTTTCTTCCTATCTTCATTATTTTACATAGACAAGTTCTTACCCTCAATAGATGGTCCCGACTTCTTGACAACCTTCTTTCTCGAGTTGGTCATCTTTCTGTTGATACGGTTGAACATTTCTCCTGAACCCTTCTGCTGTCTCATCAATAAGCTTGGATCAACCTTTGGTGCAATCTTGTAGGCGGTGGTTCTGGCACTAGGGATGGCAGCACGGTTTCTTCTTTCAGCCTGTTGCTCATACAATGTCTTGGACTCCTTAGTCTTATTCTTTCGCAGTGACTGCAACTTGTTAGTGAATTTGGACTTGTTGTAGTCGTGGAACCTGATAGTTCTGTCCTTGTACGAGTCGGACTTATTCAAGATTGGCCGAGTCCAGTCCCCTATCAACCGGTCCACGATTTTCTTCAAATTGGGCTCGGTTCTCTTGCTTCTCTGGTAGAAGACCAACACCTTTCCGATACCACTCGCTACCAAATGGTCTGTTTTGATAGGCAACGTTGTCAACGACTGCATCAACTCCTTCTGGATCTGGTATGCTGGCATGGAAGCGTCTGGCAAAGGTTCGAGCCACAATCTGACGGCCTCAAGAAGGTTATTATCCAAAATCGAAATGGCCAAGTCCGCCTTAGACAATGTATCCATCACTTCCTTCAAAAGTTTCAACTTTTCTGTTGCGATCTGGCCCTGTGAATTCTTCTCCACATCCAAATTGGCTGCCTCGATCATCAAGTTCTTCAACTGATCGATCTTATCATCCTGCATTCTCTCCAAGTCGTCCTCATCAGCCTTTCTCTTTCTAACGGTTTTCGACTTGACTGCCATAGTCATTCTCTCTTCTAAGAGTCGTCTCTTCCTGGTGGCTGGGTCTTCATTGGAGTAGTCAATCACATCGTTATCGGCATAAATATCCTCCGATGGCCGTTCGGCCGTAAAGTTTGGAAGCTCAGGTGCCTCCTTAGTCTTCTTACGGATGATCTTTTTTCGAGTAGCATTGCCCTCCTTGGTTTTATGACTTTGCATGCTGTAGATATCTTCGTCGTCGTAATCCTGTTCGACATTACCATTTTCGGTATTGGTGGCATCAAAATCCTCATCTCCAGCGCCTTCATCTGCATCCTGTGCGTCTTCCACGCGATTATTGCCTTCAGCATCGTCTGCTGCCTCGTCGTTTGGCTTCAAAATTTCATCATCTTCATTGTCTTCAATGTTGCCTTCGTTGACATCGGCGGGAAGCTGTTGGTCATCCTGCAACTGCTGCTCTGATTCCACCTCGAACTGCTGAACCTGCTCATCCTGGAGAATATCGGCCTCCAGAGACATTTGGTGTATAGTTGTGACTATGTAGATGTATGAGTAGTTTCGATGAAGTTTATGGGAAATGTCGCAACGAGGCGCGACATTATTGACTGTCAGTAAGTGCTTCAAATTACATCGTCTCCTAATCTATTTCAAAGAAAATACTTTTGAATTTTGCCTTCTTTAACACTCAATAATTCAATTAGTTTACTCCCCCACTAAATTCTTCCGAATTTACACTGGTTCGTCAAGGGCATTTTAGTCTTGGGGTGGGCTGGTGTACGGGTCTTTTGCATACCCCGACGCCGCCATTTCAAAACTGTTGCCAGCGACATAGTTGAACATCTCCAGGTATCAACATGTCCCAGTACATTGGTAAAACCATCTCGTTGATCTCCAACAAACAGCTCCGTTATGTTGGACTTTTGGAGAACATCAATGCCGATGATGCCACTGTGTCCCTTAAGTCTGTGCGGTCGTTTGGTACTGAAGGCAGAATGGCCCAGGAAGGTCAGCCCAACTTGGAAGTGATGCCAGGAACTGATATCTACGAGTATGTGAAGTTCCGTGGCTCCGATGTCATGGATTTGTCCGTGTTAGATACCCCAATTGACCAGGTTAAGCCGCAGGTGCCCTCGTACTACCAGCCTCCTGCGTCTACTCAGCAGCCTCCATCTGGTGTGACTGCTTCACAAGCTCCTGCCACCACTACGGCCGATGCTGCCTCACCTACAAGCACGGCTGCGGCTCAACCAGCACAAACTGGAGCCGGTGCTACCGTTGCTACGGCAACTGGAGCTGCCAGATCTGCTGCACCGCAGCCAACCTCCACGACCACCAACACCCAGACGGTCACTGCCACTGCCACTGGAACCGCACCTGAGTCAAAACCTCAGCTGACGCCACAACCTTCGAAGCCCAGAGCGGCTAGAACGTCTGTACCAGCATCTCAGCCAGGAAGTGCACCTGCCCCAAGTCGTTCTAAGGCAGAATACGATACGGCATTTGATTTTGAAGAGGCCAACTCCAGGTTTGAGAAGGAGAGACAGGAACACCAACAAGACAAGCCCATGTACGATAAAAAGTCTTCATTCTTTGATGGAATCTCGTCGTCGACAGAGCAGAGAAGCTCTATGAGATGGAACGAGGAAAAGTCGCTCAATATGGACACATTTGGCCAGAGCTCGGTGGGCAGAGGAAGGGGCAACTTCAGAGGAAGAGGTCGTGGTAGAGGTCGTGGAAGAGGAAGAGGCCGTCAAGAGGCAAAGCCTGAATGGGCGTAAAATAATGAATGGATAGATGATTCGATTGGAATTAGTAGGTTGACAAGAAGGTAGACTGGTTCGTGTAGGTTGGCTGTAAGGTGTTAAGGTAGGTTGAGATTTCGGAATTTTGTTACGGAAGGTATTTTTATATTTACTAAGTTCAATTAATAAAAGAAAGACTGTTTTAGTTGCCTAATAAATGAATTCATGGTAAACTGTCACTGACACATTCTTATCTGTAGATTGATGCGAGCATACCAACTGTTTATGGCCTTGAACGATATACCGGTCGATTCCAAATTTTGTTTTAAATATATATTAAAAATTGATATTAATTTCTCCATTCATCTCTCTCTGTGTTGTCCTGTTTTCACCTTGTCCCTAATCTATCATCGGTGCCGTCCGGTCTACGGCTCCTCTACACAATTTTGCACCCACGAATCTCAAGAAATTCTACAACCATGTATAAACTCGTTGATTCATTTTCCGTAGATGGAATCATCAACCAGCGGATCACCTTAGATGTTCCACTCAACTATTCGAAGTTGAACAATGGCAAGATAACCATTGTTGCCAATATCATTCAGAAATATGACCCTTCCATTCATGTGGACTCCACGGTGGTATTTCCAGACGCTGTTAAGCCCATCGCCTACTTGCAAGGAGGCCCAGGCTTTCCATGTGCGTTGTCATTGACCAATTCGGGTTATGTCAAGGTTTTGTTGGAGAAAGGCTATCTGGTCATATTGTACGACCAAAGAGGAACGGGACTTAGTAGTCCAATCGAGGTATCAACCATGGACAGAACTGTTGTGAGAAACGATAATGAACTGGATGATGAACATTGTAAACGTCAGCTCGAATACATCTTGAACTTTCGGGCCGACAATATTGTTGAGGATATGGAGGTAATTAGAAAGTCTCTTTTCGGAAAGAAGAAGTGGCTGCTTCTCGGACAATCATACGGTGGGTTCTGCTCGTTCACATACATGTCGAGGTACCCAGACTCTTTGGAGGCTGTAATGGTCACTGGAGGCGTTCCTCCTATTGGACACACCGCTGATGATGTGTACAGACAAACTTACAAGAGAACCACTGAGAGAAACGTTCACTACTACCGCAAGTATCCCCAGGATATCCAGAGAGTCAAGAATATTCTTTCCTATTTGAGCCAGAACGATGTACGGTTGCCCAATGGAGGAAAACTTTCTGTAGAGAGGTTCCAGCAGTTGGGCATTAAATTTGGAGCTTCTGGGGGAACCGATAGTCTCCATGCATTTGTTACAGAGTTCTGGTGGGCCCTAGACACCTCCGGAGCGCCAACATATTCGATTTTGAACCAGATCCAGAACGAATCGTCATTTGATACAAACTTGATCTATGCTTTGTTCCAGGAAGCCATCTACTGCGATGGAGGCAGATCCGAAGGACAGAAGTCAAATTGGGCCGCAGATAGAACCAGATTCGCCGCTGGGAACGAGAATTATGTCTACACCGAGTCGCTTGCCTCGTCGCTGTCGCCTGTGTATTTCACCGGAGAAATGGTCTATAAGTCCATGTACGACGACTATGTGGAGTTGGCAAAGTTGAAGAAGTTGGCATTTGCATTGCATGAGAATACATCATGGAGCTCCTTGTATAACCCAGAGGTGTTGAGGGAATTGTCCTGGGAGAAATTGCCAGTAGTGAGCACCACATATTTCTATGACCAATATGTGGACTTCCAACTCACTATGGATGTGAAGGAAAGAATCTTCCAAGGAAACGGAAATTTGAGACAATACATCACAAGTGAATTCTTCCACAATGGATTACGGGCCGACCCTGAACGAGTGTTGAAATCTATGTTCAAGTTGTTTGATGGAGAGTACGACTAGAATCATGATCTTTACATATCATCAAGAAATAAATACCCATTAATATACAACCCTCTAGAAGTACGTGTTGGGAGCAAATCCAATCCTTCTGTGTGGTACATCTCCAGTTGTACCCACAAACCAGTTTTTTCCATCATTGTTGTAGGTTGCGCTTACGGATTGCAAGTCGAACACAACTTCAACCTTGTCCCCGACAGAAAAGGATAGGTCACCGGGCTGGACCCCTCGAAAGTCTCTTTTGGCAACTACAATTTTTCTTTCTTGACCATCACTGGATTCCTTTGCGTGGTCCAATGCCTTTTGGAAGAACCGGTTCAACTCGTGCAATTTGTATGAGATAGTGTTCTTGTTATCGAACACATCGTTATGGTTGGAGTACTTATCCAAGTTGACCCACAGAGATATGTCCAATGGAGCCTCAGTGATTTCATTCTTTGAAAAATTGTAGAGCTTGATAATTTGTCTCTCAGCCTTGTCTGGGGTGACATCATCAGCCAATAATATGCTGGACACTTCCGACACTGTGGTACCTTCGCTTTCTGAGTCACTGGACGACAACAACGAAATCTCCGAATCAGAACTGATGGCATCAACATCTGCAAAAGCTCCCAGTCCAATAACAGGTGTGACTGACCCAGCTGGCGAATTGAGAGGAAGCGGAATACTCCGACTATCATTTCTTGGAGGTAAAGGCGGAGGTGTCCGAATGTGAGGCATTGTTGGATGCACTTCAGAGTATTCAAGCACCCTTTGTGGGTGGTAGGTCTCTGACACATTCATGCTCACATCACAATAGTTGGTGAATGAGCGCAATGGGTCAGCCATGGTATGGTTGGTGAAAATTCCGTTTTGTGTATCCTGTGGTTTGACTTTATGCAGCTTTTCCGTGACTTTCTGAGCCATCAGCGTCCAAGCCTTTGATATTTTCAGCGTCTTATCGCTGTTGTCTACCTCTTCATCCAAAAGCTGGGGGTTTTTGTCGTAGATGGTCTTGAGGAACGATTCAATCTGCAATCTCAGTGCAGTGTTTGACGTTTCCCATTCGTCAATAATTCTCTGGTAGGACTTGCCTGCTTCGTCTTTCTCTGAGTCGGCATAACCATGAAACACTGCAAAGTACCGGATGGTTCTCTCGATCTCTTGGTAGATTTTACTCTGGTTGCAAATGATCCATTTAGTCAAACTCTCTACGAACTCCTCCACCAAAAGCAAGCACTCCGGAATCACTTTCTTTAAGCGATCGCTGATATTGTCGTGGAGCGCTTTAGCGGAACTGAGCTGCGTTTCAAGTCGTGAAAGGTCCCGCTGCTCCGCATCGGTCAAGGGCGTCTTTTTCTTCGTCAATCGGTCAGTCTTCCACTCTAACTTGTCGCATTTGGCCCTGTGAGATTTTCTAGCCTTGATTACCTTGAGCACATGCTTCAAGTGAGTAATGAGTGCCTCTATTCGAGACTTCAAGTATTTGGCATTGGATTCTGCTAGATGTACCACTTTGGTCTGTAATTGGTCAATCGTGACCAAATAGTTGGAAATTTCATATTGGATACTTGGAATGACAATCTGACGCTCTTTAGGATGCACCAGCACGGTCTCTGATGTGAGTTGCAACCTGTCAAATTCGTCATAGTACATCTGAATATCATCAAACGTCAACGAGTCCTCGCCTACCAACTGCTGCAAGGAAATTGCAGAGTTGGTGGCATTCTTGAAAAAGTAGGGCCAGAATTTCAATGCCATGTGGCGCGATTGTTTTTCGAGAAACTTCATAGCCGTGATGATCTGCTTGACATCGTGTTCAAAGGCTGCGATAAGATCATCATCCACCGAAACGTCATTTTTGCCTGTGAATTTGTTTTTGACAGAGGATCCAAACGACAGGCCAGCATAGTGGATGTTGGAGCCCACATGGGCTAATCCCAGCTTGAATTTTTCAGTAGTCATGAAGTTGTGGCCATATGTGGAAGTTCCGGAACGGAACTAACGTTACTAAGCCCTGCAGGCCGTTAGTCCCACCACCACCAATAAACGACTATTGGTGGGGGGAGAAAAGAACATCACACAACAATTATGATAATTAGTGACAATGAGAAAAATAATAAAGAAGATCCATGCAACTGCTGGACATTAAAAGGTTTTTTGCCGTCGATGAAGTGCTCAAATTCATGTCGTAGTTAGGACCCTAGAAGTTAAGTAACCCTGGATGTTGTGCGACATTGGAGTTGATAAGTTCAGGCGAAAAAAAAAATGACAAAGCAATAAAATACATGAGAAGCGGGAAAAATTGGGGGAAAAGGAGAAAACTAAAAGAAATGGCTGATTAGCACAGAAACAAAGAAGCAACTGTCATATTTCTAAATAATCAGAAACAGAAACTATTGTTTATCATTATAGCTTGTAAGGAGCGAGATCCTAATTCTCACTGCACGGGGCCCTTAAAAAATTTCGTGGGCCGGTTTCGACGGCCGTTTCTACGCTTCCACGCAAGTTTCCATACCTGAATGCTCGCCGATTTCCCTTACCAACTCGCCATTTCTCATTACTCGTAATATTTTCTCTCATCCCAGGTGACACTCCCCACGTTGGCACCCCACAGCCAAGAAATGGAAATGTTAGTGGCGCAGGGCTACCGTTCGTCCAATTACAACCAATGATAGACCTGTCCAAACGCTCGGAGACTCGGTGACATGATTGTCCTCTGCGAACGAAGCATGTAAAGAAGTTAAAGTGCGACTTCTAAATCTTTAGTGGCCACCACATCATCCATATAAAAATACAGCCAAAAAAATCACCGTACTTCAGCGGGGCAAATTCCGTTCGCTTTCCTTTTGAAACGTCCTTCTGTTTCGAGAAGCCGGACATGGCTAGCCTTGGCCCCCCAGTCGTAAACTCCCGCTATACAGTTATGAGTTTTGGGTCCCCTCATGACTGCATCGCACTACATGTCTCCTTTCGGCCCAGGAACAATGTATATGCCCGATAAGCAATCCATCTAGAAAACCACCATTGATTTGTCATATTTTTGATTTTTTTTTTCCACTCTCTGGTGCACTTAACTTGGAGAACCATCCGAACTTTTGCATGACTCCCACTGGCCCGCTGCCACTTCTCTCACCAACCTATTCTGGTTATAACTTTCACTCGGTATGATCTCTTCGGTCAAGCCTTTCCATCCACCTGGAGTCACGTCCATGTTACCGGTGGAGAATGCCGACGCCCTGGCTCAAGAAATTGGTCAGCTCAGTTTAAATATTGGTACCAAAGAGGGCCACTCCAACGCTGTCGAGGCTGAAGTTCCCCAACCTGTTGCTTCTGTAGTTGCTCAAGTACCTGAGGATGCTCAAATTCCCGACGCTGCTGAGCTTAACAACACTGCTGAAGTTCAAACTGAAAATATTCATCATGACATTCAATCTGAACCTGTTCCTACTGAGAATATTCCCTCACAGGCGGTTCCAGACTCGTCCGCCGAGTTCTTGCCAGAAATCTCGAAAATGGTAGGGGTAGACTATGTGTATCTCTCCAGCAAACCCATTTTCGATGGAGCTAATGGCGTTATCTACAGAGGCACAGACACAAAGAATACAACCGTTTTTGTCATCAAAACCGTCAAGGTTCAAAAAGATCAGCTGCTTGCTACGTACAGAAGGTCCGTTATCCGTGAGTTCGACAACTTGAAGAAGTGCGCCAACTCGAAGCAGGTGGTGACTGTGGTAGATATTGCCGCCAACCAGGACTCTCCAGATCTCTCGCTCATTGTCAAGTACTACCCCAATGGTGACTTGCTCGACTTTTTGTGCAAGCTCCGCACCAAGAAGGTTGAACTCAAGGGCAACTTAAAAGATGCCATTTTCAAGCAGATTGTACGTGGTGTGGACTTCCTCCACCGTCACAACATTGCTCATCGTGACATCAAGCCCGAGAACTTTCTCATCGATGAGTGTGGGGTCATTAAACTCAATGATTTTGGCTATTCTCTTGACACTACCAGATTGGACGAGCAGCTTCTTCTCAACGATTTATCGTGTGGAACGCCATCATTTAAAGCGCCTGAGCTCTACCAAATCGAGAAAGCTGTGGCCGAAAACACCGACTTTGATGCCAAACTGATCGACTTTAAAATGGTGGACATTTGGGCTCTTGGAGTGTTGACCTTCCAGCTCTTCCTCATGTCGAAGCCATGGCAGCACGCTAATGTTGTCACTGACGCCAAGAACATGGTGATGGAAAAGTTCATCAAGTATTATCCAGACAATGAGAAACATTTGATCAACTTGGTCAATAAGCTTAACGATCGCAACCACAGTGTTTCCACAAACCCTGCTTTGTCTTTGTTCAAGAAGTTGCACTACGATGCCAGAATCCTGGCTCTTGAGATGTTACATCCGGCACCAGAAAAACGTTGCACCACTGAGAAGCTTTTGCTTTCCAATTGGCTTACCCAGGCATATGCTGACCCCAAGGATTTGATTAAGTTGATTCCCAAGTAGGCGTGGTCGTTTTGTGAGGGGTCGGTTTTTTATTTCTTGATGTTCGTGGTGGCTGGAATGTTTGGGATGGTAGAATTGGTAGCAAATCTTTTTATTATGGAGTGTAACTTTTTGGGGGCTTTCGATTATCTTGCTTTATAGTTTTATGAGAAATGGGAACTGGACGAGTTCCGGGTGATTCAAGTAATGTAATCTTTAATATACCGTGGGATTATTGAATTGAGAGATCTTAGTGTATATGTGAAGCTCGAACCACGAGATCTGTACCTGATGTAGGGAAGAATCTACAGTCCTTGATGTACCAGCCGTATTTCATATTAGTATTTACCTAAATAGATCGACAGTCATGACAGCGATAAATTATGAAACCGCAAAAAAATATGAGTCGTTATATAACAATTATTAGTTAGAGCAATGAAAGCAAATAATACACATGGAAACGAAACAAAGAGGAATGAAACAACATGAGAGTGATTTGGTTACAGCCAGTATACACCGGTGTAAATGACGACGTTCGTAGCTTCCAACTAATTGTGATAGTTCAGATACCCGTAGTTGCCGACACCGTTGGAGGCGTTGCCGTTCGAGGTAGATCCTTGCTGGTTAGTTGAAGTCCTTCTTGGGTTTCCAGGGCCACGTACACCCAATGGGTTCTTCGAAAAGGAAAGTCTGATTCCTCCTTTTCCATTACTTCCATTAGGTCTGGGCAATGCTCTACCGTACAACTCTGCTAACGCAATTGTAGCATGGGCAACATCCTCAAACTCAACAAAACACATAGGGCCGTGGTTGTGACTCGATGAGCTGGAACTGGCGCTGGATGACTGGTTCTTCGTTCTGAACGACAAACGACGGAATCCCTTTTGAGGTGCAAACAAAGAACGCAATTCAGCTTCAGTAGCATCCGGAGGCAAGTTGCCAACGTACAAAGTGTTACATGGAGGATTCTGGTCTGCTGGGTTAGCTGGAGGAGGTACCCTTGCAAGCAAAGAAAGATCAGGAACATCCTTTGCGGGAATCCTGGCGGAAGAGGTTGGAGTAGTTGCAGAAACCGGTTGCGATGTTGTGGTCGACAGTGCAGAAGGCAAGTTACCTGATCCAGAGCCTGATGACAGAGGACCATTGCGGTTTGTCGAGCTCGAAGGAATGGCCAAAGGAGCCAACGAGCCATTTGACTGAGTTGGACCCTGCGAGAGGATGGCAGCTACGGTCTGAGGCTGTTGCAGTTGGCTAGATGAGCCAGCAGACTGGCCCAGAGCGACGGGGCCACCGTTGAAAAAGGCCGAAGAGGTTCTTCTTCTGTCGGCAGACAGCAGCGATGATGACACACCCGGAGCCTGAGCTTGGTTCAGCTGTTGCTGTTGGCCCGATGGTTGCTGTTGGGCCTGGCTCTGGACGTTGTTCTGGGAGCCCCAATCGAAGCTGTTATGCACGGAAGCAATTCCAGGGGTCTGAGGGTTGGAGGGAAAGGAAAGACCAGATGGGGCTTGCGAGCCCCAAGGATCACGCACCAAGTTCTCGTATTCGCGGGCATCGCTTTGAGATTCCATCATGAGCAAAGACTTTCCAGTGAGATCACTCAAGTCAATGGAACCGGTGCCTGCGGTGGAGTTTGGAGTAGCAGCACCAGAGAATGGGTCGCTGAACAAGAAGCGAGAGCGGGTGTTTCCCACTGACTTGCGTTTCAGGAAGTTGTCAAAACCCGATGCACCTGCCTGTTGCTGAGGCTGGGGTTGCTGTTGTGGCTGGGACAGCAGCAGCGGCACGGACTGAGATATCAGCTGCTGAGCCAGCGACGATACGGGATGCTGAGAGTGATGCAGGGACTGATGCTGAATTTGATGCTGAGGAGGAGAAATGCCAGCCGAGGACAATCTCATGCTATCAAAGGCGGAGGAAGTGGATGCCACCGCGGCAGAAGGATCGAAGTCCACCTTAACGGGGCCAAAGGAAGTGCCAAAGATTTGTTTCCCGTCGAGCAACTTGCCAGTGGTTACACAGGTGGAAAATGTCTTGAACTGTGCGGTGACAGTGTCGTCATGCAAGTCGATGGCTACAATATCGTCGTTGACGAGCGCAAAGATGAGCGCGGCCTCACGAGGGCTCAAGTCGGGCGGTAAGTTGGTGAGCTTGAGCACAGTGGGCAGCAGAGGCTGCGGATGCAGAGATTGCGGGTGGGAAATGGCAAATGACGAGGGGGAAAGCAAGCTGGGTGGCGCGGGTGGCACGGCCATAGCGGCCATGGGATTCATCAACGAGCCGCCGGCAAACTGAACATTGGCTTCCGAGGTCATTGGGAAAATGCTGATGCTATTGAGGAGATGAAGTAGTGGTGACTAATGCAAACGACCAACAATGGAAAATATGTGACAGCGAGAGCGCCGGGCGCGTGTGGTCGGTGTATTCAGGTGATATAACAGTGGATATTGCCACTCAGGGATAAAACGCAAGTGGACACTCTCGGTGGGGGGGCAATTAGACGCTGGGATGAGTTTTCGCTCAAACTTCAACCGCCACAACTTTCACGAAGCGGGACAGGATGAACTAAAAAAAATGGGCGATAGACGCGCGTGGGGCTCGGGCGATGAAGACACGGAGGTGAAAAATCGCTGCAAGGCGGGAATTTTGTGTTTTGTACTTCGGTGGTAGTTGGTGGTGGAGTAAGACTTGTAGATGTTTTATTTTTTTTTTTTTTTTTGGGGTATGGCAAGCGCACTGTCGTGTGTGAACCAGCCTCACGCCCTCGTTTTCGCCCTCGTTTCTGAGCCCGGTCCAATCACAGGCCGCGGGGGAAACCCGGTCCGTGCTGATGGTTACACCTCGGATATAGTTCAGTGGTGTAATTATCGGCACGGCTTGGGGATAGAATTCCAATGGGGGGGTCTAGTCCTTGGAAGCCCCTTATTGTGGTTATTTCAGGGTGTTTTCAGCACGAGTTTTCTGGCCGAGGTATTTATTGTGGCAGGACTGGTATATTGATCATTTGTGATCGGCCGTAAATGGCTTTGGTGTACAGGTTTTCGTCCCTTACTGTTCTTTCTTCGATGATTCTCGCCCTGTAGAGTAGTTACAACCGTTGAAGCTGGAGTGCATACAGGATTCAACGGTTGACTATTCAAAGGCGAAGAAACTAATGGTAGGGAAATAAAAATAAGAAAAAACTTAAGCTTATTACTTGGGTTGAAAGTGTTTGTTCAAGGGAATTTCTTGGCGTTTATGACTCGGTGATGCTGTTTAGGTATGGGTTCTGATGAGACTAATTCGTGGTCGCATTCGTATATATGTATGTTATGTATGGAATGGTTCAGCCGTTGACTAAACCTTAAATGGAGGATGAGATGGAATGAGACGAGTTTGCAATTGTAGAAGATAAAAAAATGAATCACTTAACACTTTGACTCCTTCGCTTTGGCTATTTATTGCTGAGTGTGCAATTAGAATCTCATTTCAATCTTTACATCCAAGAAGAGGAAGCCCTGCGAGTATTGTGTAATATTAGACCAAAAGTTGCCTGTCTAGTATGGTTAGTTATTTATCTCTCAATGAACATCATGACTATGTGTCAATCATGTAGACTGGTATTAATTATTTAGTTGCTGGTCTACTTTGAAGTCGTTGAAGCTCCTCTCCTAAATCCACGTTGAACACCTGACCCTCGTACGATTGGTCCGAGTTGTCAGAATTACTTTCCCCATCTATTCTGAATATCGCCGTCTTTGGATCAACATATAGGTCTTTCAGGCTCCGGTACTTGTACTTTTGGGGGACTTTGGTTATCACTCGAGCTGTTTGTATAAACTTCTGATGTTCTTCCTCTTGAAGACTCACTAATAGAATCTCGTACCACAATCGGCCCTTCCGGAACTTCACCTTGATTGAATAATTACCAGAACACATTAATCCATCAAGGCATCCTTGGACGTTTTCAATGAGCTGACAGTGTGAAAACGGTATAATATACGATATTTGACTGGTTTTTGTCTTCTCTGAAACGACTAAATGGTACTCATGGCACAAGATACTCGCCAAAACCAGAGCCGTCTTGAACTGCTTCCATGCCACATTCTTGACAGTGACTACCAAAAAATCTCCGATAAACACTAACGGACCAAAGCTTTGTGGAACTTTGTCCACTCGTCCCACGTAATCCATCGTCTGGCCAATTTTCTTGAGAGTGTCAAACCGGATGTTCTCTGTCTCAATCTGCATGTCTATTTCAGTAAGTTTATTACAAATTGCCTCGAGGTTGTTGGCCAAGAATGAAGTGGACGGATGATGACGAAGAATGGACGAAAGAAATAGCGGATACTTTGCAATTCGTGCAATGGGTTTTTGGAGAAGCAGAAGCACGGACAAATCTTGTCTTCGCTGCTTGGGCTGGAACCTTTCGAGAAACTTAGCAACTTCGGAAAGAATTCCCAGCTCGAAGGGAATTACCCTGACATTCATGAGATGCACCACCAAAGTGACGGTTCCCGTATATTCAATATAACACGAATTTGTCAAGACTTCCTCCAAGGCTGAGAAGGTGGATTCAATGCTCCTTTGTGCCATAGTGGAGAGAAACATCTCATGATTCCGAATTAATTCTGCTAGAAGCGTGTCCAATGAGACTAGAGGCGTGCAAGTGGTTGAAAGGTTGTAGCATCGTACCAAACTTGGCTCTACAAAATATCTTCTGACAAGCTTCAATGCGGAAATGAATTCTTGCTCTGATTCCTTCAATTCTTGTAATATTCGAAGAATTTGTCGAGTTTTGGCAGTGAAATCGTTATCTAAAGGTGAAAACAATACCTTAGGAACAGGTGAGACGAGATCTATTGTGGATTCACTGCCTGGATCTGGGAGTGTCGATGGTTTTGGTGATGATTGTTTCCTGGTTACAATTGCAGATTGGTGGACTATGCTAAGAGGATCTGCTGTTTTAAAGGCTTCAACGTCCACAAGATAACTTCTTGCAAAGAATAAATTTTCGTTATCTTCAATAAGCTTTGGGGAGTCATCTGATTTCGGGGCTGGATATGGTGTGCTCGGTCCCTTTTTGAGATATTGGTATTTGTCCTCATGGAATAGTTCAAACTCCTTGCACTTATCTAAATTTGCCGCCACGTCATCAACTTTCAAATAATCCCTCTTTCCTTCAATGTAAGGTACATTCTCGCCGAAATTGGCTACCGAACTCAGTCCTTTCAATGCCTGTGTGAGTAACTTCATTCCAGAATGCAGTGGTTCTGGATCTTTTAACGAACGTAAAACTGTCAGATAGGAGAAGATTGAGTTAAAAGATCCTGGAATGGGAGGCACAGCTACATTTTTCTTCCGTTTTCCTTTTTGCATTCGAAACATGATGGGTTTGTGAAAGTGCATTTGTTCGCTCCTCATCAACCCTAAATGATATAGAGGAAAGAGCAAGATTTTAGTCGACTTCCTCAATCAATTAAATTTCCATTCTAATCTATTAGAATGCTTCATCTTTTCTTCCACCTGCATTACAATATCATCTTATCGCCATATTCAATTTCCAATTCTATCTACCTCTAGAGTGTATAGACTCCGCATAACTGTTGTCTATCAACTACTCATCCAAATATGGCAGACCTTCTAGATTCACAGAAACACGTCAACAGCGTCTGTCTAAGCTTGCTCCTTCAGGAAATCGTGCCAACATCCGTTCGTGTTTCCCAGAAACTCGCCGAACCTCCGCAAACGGAATCGAAAGACCTCCAAACAAGAATCGACACTCCATTGTCCACCTTGGCCCACGACCTTCCCGGAAAGATAGCAGTATTCACCTCGGATTTACTTGCTGCCGATGATGTGACCCTAAGAATTGAGGCCTATGGCTACGCTTTGGGACTACGTCTTACAGAAGTGTTAATGTATAGAGCACCAGCAAATAACAAGATCGTGGACGTGCTTGATATCATGAAATTCTTGTGCCGAGATGTGTGGAAGTGCTTGTATGGTAAGCAGATGGATAATCTTCGAACAAACCACAGAGGCACGTTTGTGCTAATCGACAACGACTATAGACTCATATCAAACTTGAGCAGTGGAAAAGGCACCCCGGACTCCATTAACAAGGCCCGTTCGTACGTTTGGTTTCCATGTGGAATCATTCGCGGCATACTTATGAGTTTTGGGATCGAGGCGTACACCACGGCAGAGATCTCGCAGTTTCCAGCGGTAACTTTCAACATTCAAACTGCTATCAACAATTGAGACATGAGAATACATGGATAGCAAGTATTCGTGGATACACAAGGAAATTTAGATACCCCTGGGATGGTGTAGTTCAGCAATAATTCTCATTTACTTGGTGAACACAGGTGGCTCTTGGTCTTTCTGTAGGTACCCATGTCCAACATAAGCTTCAACTCCACGAACTTCACCTTCTCAATGGCGGTATGCAATAGGATTTGCTATGCGGTATATGGAGACTGAGAATTTACGGATGAAAGTTTAATGAAGCTAAGTTAATCGTGATTGTTATTCATTGTTGAAAGATAATGGAATGATTGTTGATATATTATTGCATGAAAGCAACTTGAAGCTCTCACTCGACTATATTGAATGGTCCCGTTGACTCGTTAGATGATCACAACATTGATGCCGTATCAATAGTTTTGGTTGCGAATGGCAAGTTTTGTAGTAGTTCATTGCATTAGCCTAGTCACTTTAAGACATGTTCACCAAAAAAAATTTGATGTATCTATCAATTAAAGAGGGAGCTTAAAAACCTTCTTTCCTATCTTGCCCATTTCATCTTCATTATAAGATTGAAATCTCATTATCTAGTATGTATTTTCCGACAACTACTTACCGTCTGACAAGCATACAGTACATCGATCTAACTCATCTCCATTATGAACTATGAAACCACTCCGTCTGCTCCGTCTCCTAGCCACAGTCGCTAGAGTCAGATCCCGTGCTACTCTAGTGGAAAGATGCAATGCTCAAAATGTTCTCAACATGGACCCTATCCAAGTGTCTAAGGACGTTGATCTTGACTATAAGAGATACAAGATGACCAACTACGACACCAAAATCAGAGTTAACAACTTCCTTGAGGCAGTGTTTTCCAATGACTTGGTGCGCTCTGTCCAGTTGTTGTCCAAATTTAGAGTGAAGTGTTCCATTAACAAAGATTCAGATGCGTACGTCCGAAATGTGGAGGTGTATATTTCATGCTTATCCACGCTACTAATGTATGCTTCTAACAAGGACACAGCAGCAACGACATTTCAGAACTACCTGCTGCTCATATCAGAGGTATTCAAGGTGCCTAAGCATATTTCAGAGGAGCGACAGGAAGATATTAGAAGCATCCATATCATGTTGGTCTTGGTGCTACTAAAGACCCTTCAGCTGGTTCCAGCTAACCAAAAGCGAACATTGGCAGTTCTCAGAGCACAAATATTTGGCTTTACAGATGCCCATGCAATTGGAACTACTGAAGTTCTCGAAATTATCAAAACAAAGAATCCTGGTTTAATTGATCAGTACAATTTCGTATGGAAGACAAATGTTTCGTTTGAGCAAAAAGGTGAGGAACCCCATATCAGCATTGCCAATTACTTGAATCTGGACTGTACTATGAGTTACAAGGGACTCTGCAATTTTGTGGCTAATGAACTGTTTGACTCCTCAAAATTTAATCAGGGAACCCAGCTTAAGTATTATGAATTGTACGAGAAGCTCGGTGAAGAGGATAAGGCTAGATTCATGGAAGAGTATCTCCAGTTTAATAGAAAGAAGCAGCTCTTGGTCGAAAGGTACTGCCAGGACTTGCAGAGTGACCCTTTGAGTACAACCTCCAACAAAAATAAGGTTCAAAAAGCTTTAGCTCTTCCATGGATTGCTGAAATCCATAGAAGAATATGCCTGGAATTGGACCGCATATTTGCTGGAAAGTCTCTGCATTCTGAGCTTTCGAAGCTGTTCCTTCCACACAGTTTCCTATTTCAGCAGGTTTCGAAGGAAGTGATTACATCGATGGTGCTCAGAACATTACTACGGGAGACTCTCAAAGACAGCTCGCTGGCTTCGGTTCTCCGAATGACAAAAGAAATGACATTCATGCTTAAATTTCATGTCAAGAAGACTCTGAACTTGGCCCCGATATTCAATCGTGCTGATTTGTTCCTAAGTGAAGAAGATTCTATAGCTTTGTTCTCAGCTCTTTTGAAATTGACCATCATGTGTTCGAAATTAGAATCATTAGGCTTGTTAGATACTTATCTGGATAATGGGTCCCATTTCTCTGACCTGATGTTTGCATTCGATTATGAGCACACAAGTGAAGATACACCTGGGTATAAAAGAGCAGGTATCATTAGGGCCCATCCGTTCTTACTTCGCAATTCTGCTATTTTTGATGAAATATTCCAAGGAGGAGCAACATATCTTCCTATGATCCATCCTCCGAAACCGTGGCAGTCGCCTAGTTCTGGCGGCTTTTTATCCGATATTGCACCACTAGTAAGATCCCTGGAGCCTGAAATGTTGAACAAATACTTGGTTCAAACGCATTTGACTGGTCAGTTGAATTCCACCTTCGATAGTCTAAACTCTTTGGGTGAACTACCATGGGCTATTAATGCTGACATGGAGATCCTTTTCAGCACAGTCATCTCACTTCCTGGTGGATTCTTAAATATTCCGCCTACTGGCGACTCCATAGCGAAGATTCCTAAACCGAAACCACCAAGAAGGAGCCAATTCGCAACTTCAGAAGATTATTCTGCAGCCCATAAAGCTTTTCAACGTTCTCTAAAAGAATACAATGAGAATGTTAAAAATCTTCGAAGCCAAAGGTCCTACTATGATATGAATGCGATGATAGCAAATGCTCTTAACAAGAAAGGTGAAATGTTTTACTTTCCTTATACGCTTGATTTCCGTGGACGAGTTTATCCGGCGGTTTCTGTGTTGTCTTATCAAGCTGAAGATCTCATCCGTTCTTTGCTTGTCTTTTGGGAAGCCAAACCTCTCGGAGAAAATGGCTACAATTGGCTCAAATACCAACTTGCGAACTTGTATTGTAATCGGTTTATGACTATGGAGGAGCTGTGTGAATTTGTTGAAAGCAATAGATCCAATATAGAGAGATCGGCGCAAAATTCTTTGAACGAATTGTGGTGGACTGAAGCAGACACACCATGGCAAGCTCTTGCACTTTGCAAGGAAATCAGCAAGGTTTGGACTTTTCAAGGGAACGTGCGAGACTACATGTGTCGTATACCGATCCACATGGATGGAACTTGCAATGGGCTCCAGCATTATGCCGCCTTGGGAGCAAACGTTGAGGCTGCAAAGTCGGTTAATTTACTCCCTAGCCAAAAAAAAAATGACGTTTACCTCACTGTGTTAGGACTAGTCAAGCAAGAGGTGGCGAAGGATTGCAAAGCAGAGGATACTTCTGTTCGTATGCTTGCACTCGAGACACAGAATTATCTCTCCAGAAAAGTTGTCAAGCGAACAGTGATGACAACAGTTTACGGAGTTACTCTCTTTGGAGCATACCGGCAAATCAAAGAGACTTTGCCATTAGTGGATGCCGGTGGGTCGCCCATTCTGAATCATAGGTTGACCGAAATCCTGCTGTATCTTGCCCGTCAGGTCCTTCAAGCAGTGAGCAATTTGTTCGGCGAAGCAAGGGCTATTCAAAACTTTCTCAAGCAGAATACTTTACGATGTATTTCAGCGGTTGACTGCAACACCGTAAAGCATTTTAAGAAAATCGATTTTTTCCAAAAGCTGTACAAGCCCATGATGTGGACTTCCCTTTCTGGGTTTCCTGTCATTCAAAACTACAGAAAGAAAGATATCAGGGAGATCAGAACTGTTCTTCAAAGCATCACAATCAGAAGATCAACTTCAAAGTCTCCCATAGATTCACGCAAACAGATCGGAGGAATAGCTCCAAATTTCATACACTCACTCGATGCTCTCCATCTCCTCATGACAAATTTGGCTGCAAAACAAAACAGCATTGCATTCGCTGCTGTCCATGACTCGTATTGGACACATGCATGTGACGTTGCAACTCTCAATCAATTACTTCGCCAAGAGTTTGTTCGCTTGCATTCATCTGACATTCTACTCAATTTCTACAATGATCTCAAACACATCAATCGAGATGCATACCAGCTTGTATGGGTTGAAAATCAATCGAATGAACAATTCGTGAGAGAGTTAAGCTATCTTCGTGGCAAAAGGGAAGGCACAAAGAAAAGAGAATGGCTTAATCTGTGCTTGAATGAGGAGTTAGTGAATCTGGATAAGGCAGCGAGAATTGGTGACTTGATTAAATTTTATAACCCTGAACTCATCCTTAAAACAAAACATAACGGAGAGGGCGTTGTCTATGACTCAGAACTCAATGTAAGGGCTTCGAGGTCGTTGGTGTCCTTCTTCACTCACACACCATTGCTTGTGAAAATTCGGCTTTCACCAGTTCCTGAAATTGGGGATCTCGACATCCAGGAGGTGCTACAAAGTCAGTACTTCTTCTCATAGCGTTGGTGTTATATAATACATTTTCTGTAAATAGTTAGGAGGTTTCACGCTCGTCAATCATTCGTTGTAGTTTCCCAAAGATCCTGTCCCTGTGTAATGCTAAATCGTCTTCTTCTTCGTCATTGAAAAATTTCTGTCTTTCAAAGGTCTCGTCGTTCTGGTAATAGTCATCTTCTAGAAAATTGACACTCTGCTCTCCGTTTTCATCAAAGAATTCCTCGTACAATTCATCATATTGACCTTCCTGTTGGAAGTCACCATTGAGGTAGGCATGACCTTCAGCCGCCTCTGCAGATTCTAGAATTACCGGTCCAATCTCTTCATTCTCGTCCTCTTCATCGTAAGTCTCACTAAGCGCCCCCGCGTCTTCGTCCTCCGGATAGTCATTTTGATAGAAAGATTCTGCGTTTGAATCTTCGTCGTCAGAGAAGACCGCGCCATCTGATTTCTTCTCATCATCCGATAGCATGAGGTCATATTCATGGTCATCGAAAAACTTGATGTAACCAATTTGTGATTGAGGGAAATTTGCGTTGGTTATTGGTTCCGTATTCGATAGTTTGTAGACATCAAACACATAGTCGTTGGCAAAGTCTTCGTCGGTTTCCTTCTTAGTGGACTCAATATCGGACTGAGAGGTGGGTTTTCCACCTCTTCTCTTTTTCCTTTCAGATACTTCCGTGTCCACATTGAGGAATGTATCCACCATGTCTGCTAACTCATGGGGGATGACCGCATCTTCCTCAGTCTGCTGCTTCGGAATGACAAATTGACGATCTTCACCTTTAACAGCTGCTTCTGAAAGTACCGATCCTAGAATATCGTGGTCACCCTGATTGACATTGTCTGTCCTTGCCAATTGAAAGTACCAGTTCTTGGGAGGTTCAGGCTTAGGTGTGGTTGCTTGTGAGGACACAGGGGAGGAGGGCTTGGATCTTTTTGCTGCAGGCTGGCGATCAGCCAATATAAGAGCCTGAAGTGGATCTTGGCCACGCTTTCTCTTGATTCTGAGAATTTGAGGAGGTTCGGTCATCAATGATTGTAGTTGGGAAAGTGTGACATTTTCTGGGGTCAGTGAGAAGATGGTGAGTGCAGGCATAGAACCTCTGGAGTACCACATTTTGCACCCATTCCATAATTCATTGTCTCAGACCTTCTTGCCTCTCTCCACTTCATCTTTCTCTCTTAATCGCATTTGCTAGCCGTCTTGTTCAAATTGCTCGTAGCTATCATGATTACTATTACCTCTTCTCTCTTTTACCGAGCTCACAAAGACTTCAGGAAGTTGTCGCACAGAATAGTGGGCCATTCTCTTGACCCCAAAATTGACGTTGCTGTAGTGACAGGTGGTGCTTCTGGTCTAGGGAGGGAAGTGGTAGCCCTCTTAGCTGCCCGCGGAGTCAGAGTGGCGGTGTTGGATGTCAAGATTCCCTCTCAAGACCAATGTGTCCAAGGTACAAAGTACTATCAGTGCGACGTGAGTAATCCGGATCAAATCACATCCACAAAGGAAAAGATCAATAGCGACTTGGGAGTCGTCTCTGTGTTGATAAATAACGCAGGCGTAGCAAATGGCAAGCCCCTCTTGGACTTAGATTATGAGGAAATTGATAAGACCATTCAAGTCAATCTTCTTCTGAGTTTCTATACTACTAAAGTGTTTTTGCCAGCAATGATGGAACTGAACCGCGGTTATATCATCACAATTGGTTCAGTCTTAGGGTACATGTCTCCAGCAAGGTTGAGTGCATATGGAGCATCCAAGTCTGGGTTGGTTGCCTTACACGAGTCTCTCACGTATGAATTGGGTCCCCCGCTGTTGAATCCTCATGGGATCAAAACCCTTCTAGTTTGTCCTGGCCAGATGAGAACCGATCTTTTCCGTGGCGTTCTGACACCTTCATCGATTTTGGCACCTGAGTTGGATCCAAAGTATGTGGCTGCAAAAGTTGTGAAGGCTTTAGAGTTGGGGAGACGAGGAGAAATCAGATTGCCATTCTATGGAAACTTTCTTCCCGTGTTCAGAGCAGTCCCGTGGCCAGTAACTGAGGCCGCTCGTTATTTTTCAGGCATTGATAGCAGCATGAGAACCTTTAAAGAATCCATTTCCAGAATCATCAGCAGAGAGCCTTCTGCAGTTAACACTCCGACCATCAAGTAAACCATGTGATTTACCTGGAGCCCAATAGCATCGACATATCTAAATTCCGAGTAGTCCACAGTGGTATCGCATTCTCTGCGGTAATGTTTAATTCCAACTGAATCCTGATGTTCTTGCGCCTGCTAAAGAGTTTATTGATGTCCTCAAGTTTCGTGTAGAGTTGTTCCTTATACTGTAGACTGAAAAGCTCCATCAATTCATCCTTTGGAATCTTGGCCACAAGGCAATTATCTGGGTTCAAACACTTCTCGCTTGAGTCCAGTAGAATGAGCTCAAGCGGCTCAAGATGTGGATCCGAAAGACGAATTTGGCCATCTGTCAGCTCATATACCTTGGTGCAAATGTATGACAAATTCTGTGGTATGGTTCCTACCACATAGGCGGAGGTAGTATAGATGCGATTATTGGGTATCATTGGCATGCGGTTCAACTGGGACAAGGTGAACAAGCCGCTTGCTTTTTCATCTGCCAGCAACAGATCTGGAAACTGTGACACTGCCGGGAGTTGCGATTCCGGAAGTAAGGACTGTTGAGGTGAGTAAGTATCCGGAAGTCGATGATTGCCGTGGCCAAGTTGCGAGTCTTGCTGAAGACTTTGGAGCTGCGTCAAGTATTGAGACTGAGTTTGAGTTTGTATATGTGGCTGAGCAGGCTGAAATGCGGGCTCCAACATATCTCGAAGTTGTTGTTGCAGATCTAGGTCATCGAATGAATGCTCTTCCTTAATTGGAGCCTGAGACTCGCTAGAGTAGCTCGTTGCATCAGAGTTGACCGTCAATGGTCCCAAGTACGAGTTTGCACGCTCAATTGACTCCGGGCTTAAGCTTGCAATCACTTTTGATGCTAATGACGCGTGCTTCAACATAAGCAGTCCACATCTTTCTAACATTCTGTCCCAGAACAGGTCAATGTTGGGAGTTTCAGCAGAAAGAAGAAATGCCTGCTGCACATTTCCCATCAAGTGTGTCGGTTTCTTCTGCAATTTGAGCTGTAAGTTGGCGAGACAGAGTTTCTCATGAAGAATCACCCAGTTGTTCTGAGACAATGTAGCATTCAGACGTGCAAAGAACTCTTCGCCTGTGACTTCTTGATACTTCTGCGCAAGTCTGTTGAACAATTCTAGGTTCAACGTCACATGGAGAATTTCCGTAGCCGACACATCGATGTTTGCATATGTTAGAGAACTTGGTCTGTCTCCAGCGATTTCTCCCTTGGAGGTGTAGTCTGTGACCTGAAGATCGGCAAAATCTTTTTCGGTATCTATTCGAAACGCTAGCACATGGCAATATAGATTTCCCAGAGCGTAAGTCTTGAATGAAGCGTCACATACGCTGAAAACAGGCATGAGCTTCGATGGTGGATGAATGACTTCTATATGGTATATAAGTGCGACATGTTATTAGAAATGTGGAGATGGAGGCTCCAAGACATAATTGAAAGCTATATCAAACAAAAAAAAATGGAGCATCAGTAAAGTATTGTTTTTGACCTAATATGAACGAGATTGGTCTTCGTTTGATCTTTCAGTATTGTTTTTTATATGTGATCGAAATGTTAGTACTGATATTAGGACATTCGCAGCTAAAGTTCATAACTTCTCACATTAATGTTGATCGAAGTGCACAATGAGAAAACACAAAAAGAAGTAACAAAAATCGAATACTCATTCATATGACATGTGGTTGATGGGCCATCCGCGAATGTGGTTGAAGAAACTAAAATTTGAGCGACTTATTAATTAATCTCTAATTTGAAAGTGGAACTTCCAGAATAATTATTCTGGCCTACAAGTAGACCCCTGGGATCTCTATTGAAGAGAAAATCAGCAATTTTTACCTGAAACAAACTCAAAAATTTAGTTATCTATTCACTAGTCAAAAATATTCTTTTAATTCAATGCTCTCTAGGACCGGTAGTCAGCGTTGATGGAAATGTACTCGTGTGACAAATCGCAGGTCCAGAACAGAGCTTCCTGGCCACCACCAGTACCCAAATCGATCTCAATCTCCAAATCTTCCTGAGACAAGATCTCCAGAGCTCTAGCCTCATCCACCAACTCGGGCTCTCCATCCACAAGCAACTTGAGAGTCTCGGAACCGTCGCTAGGGATGAACGAGACGTTAGTTTCGGCGGTGTTGACCGAGCCGGACGACACATTGGCGTAACCAATGGCACACAAAATACGACCCCAGTTGGCATCTTTTCCGTACATGGCAGTCTTGACAAGAGAGGAGTTGGCCACAGTCAGTGCAACCAACTTGGCATCCTTGTACAGCAACGCGTCCTTTACACGGATGGTAATAAACTTGGTAGCTCCTTCACCATCACGGACCACCAACTTGGCCAATTGCTGGGCAAATTCAGTAATCTCTGCTCTGACCACCGAAAAAGCTTCAGCGCACTCAGCAGTACCGTCAATAATTGGTCCTCCGGCAGCACCGTTGGCAATTGCAACGATCGTGTCATTCGTGGAGGTGTCTCCGTCAACAGAAATGGAGTTAAATGAACGGTCAACAGCATACTTGACAATTTGGTTCAAAGCACCAGAAGTGACAGGAGCATCAGTAGCGAAAAAACCCAAGAGAGTAGCCATGTTGGGGCAGATCATTCCTGCGCCCTTAGCCAAACCTGCCAACGTGTAGGTGTGGCCATTGACATCAAACTGCTTGCTGACCAACTTAGGGAAGGTGTCAGTAGTGCAAATTGCCTCAGCACACTTCATCCAGTGCTCATGCGTAGAACCAAGGTTTGAAAGTGCAAGCTTGGGAATCCCCTGGAGAAT
>Ga0160505_100086_pt1 | contig 72984 bp, 77 predicted proteins | sample DIDeMG_FD_108225 | JGI IMG/M metagenome (GOLD analysis project Ga0160505, IMG submission 108225) | Enriched chicken feces microbial communities from UW Madison campus, WI, USA - DID2874_E49_Stillage MG | ecosystem: Host-associated > Birds > Digestive system > Large intestine > Fecal ... | reverse complement strand
TCCCCGGCCCGGGCCGCCTCGATGGTCGCGTTCAACGCCAGCAAGTTGGTCTGCTCGGCGATGCTGGTGATCACCTTGACCACGTTGCCGATCTCCGCCGACGAGGTGCCCAGCCGGGCGACCTGGTCGTTGGTGGTCGACGCGACCTCGGTGGCCTGGCTGGCGACCTTGGCCGCCTGGGACGCGTTCTGGGCGATCTCCCGGATGCTGGCGCCCATCTGCTCGGCCCCGGCGGCCACGGTCTGCACATTGCGGGACACCTGCTCCGATGCCGCCGCGACGACCCCTGCCTGCGCGGAGGTCTGCTCGGCACCAGCGGCGACCTCGGAGGCCGAGGCGGTGAGTTCCTCGGCGGCGGAGGCGACGCTCTGGGCGGCCTCGTCGGTCTGGGCGACGGTGCTGCGCAGCGCCGCCTGGGCACTGGTCAGGGACCGCGCCATGCGCCCGAGCTCGTCGTCGGAGTGCGCCACCGGGTCGCGGGTCAGGTCGCCACCCTCGAGCGCCGAGAGCGACAGCTCGACCTCCCGGACGCTGCGGCGCAGGGCACGCAGGACGACGAAGCAGCCCGCGAAGGACAACGCCAGGGCCGCGGCGAGCGACACCCACAGGATCAGCACACTGCGCTGCTCCAGCCGCGTCCCGGCGGCGTCGGTGCGCTGGCCGATCGCGGCGAGCTCGCTCGCCTCGTCCTCCAGTCCGTCGTTCGCGGCGGTGGCGAGGTCCCGCATGTCCCCCACGACCAGCGAGATCGCGGCGTCGTCGTCGCCGGTGCCCACCAGTGAGCGGACCTGGTCGACGTTGTCGAGGTAGTTGCCGAGCTGCTGCTCGATCTGGGCGAACGCCACGGGGTCGCTCGCCTCCTGCTCGTAGGTCGACATGTCGTCGCGGACCGTGGCGACGAACGTCTCCAGGTCGCCGTCGGCCGACTCCTGCTCGTCGGACGGCAGCGACGGCAGGACGGCCACCCGGGCGCGCACCCCGCCGAAGTCCCGGGTGAGCGTGATCAGCTCGGTCAACGGGGTGGTCGACTGCACGTACATCCGTCGCTGCTGGTCGGACAGCTGGCCCAGGCGGTCCGCCGCCATCGCGCTCAGCCCGACCGCCACGGCCGCCAGCAACCCGAGACACGCGCCGATCTTGACTGCGATCGACCGATCCGAAAACCACCTCATGAAAGCTCCCTCGAGATCCCCTGCCGGTGTCGCATCGACCGGCCGGGGCGGCGCGCGAGGAAAGTCGCGGGTTAAAGCAGCACATCGCGCGGGTGAGATGTGCTGCTGTCCGGTGCTGGGAGCCCGCCTCCCTAGACGACGATCAGCTCCGTCCCGTCGGCCGGGTGGTCGGCCAAAGCCACCTGGCGGATCGCGGGATCGTCGTAGGTGTTCCAGTAGTAGGTGCCCGTCCGGGACGAGAACAGCCCGGTGTAGATGGTCGTCTCGAACTCGCCGGAGGCCATCGCCGCGCTGCCCTCGACCATCGCGACCTGTTGCAGCGTGTGGAACGCGCGGCTGACGTTCTCCGGCTCGCTGTCCTGCTGCGGGTAGTGCGCGTGGACGTAGGCGGCGCGCACGAACCGCGAGGGCGACGAGTAGTCGCCGGGGATGCCGCGCATCAGCGCGCCCGATCCGAAGGCGCTCAGGTGCGCCCGGCCCAGCACGGTGTCGTCGGGGAAGCCGGGGGCGGTGTTCAGGTAGTTGCGCAGGTTCTCGTGGTGCCAGTCGAAGCCGGGCTGATTGGTCAGCACGTCGACGTCGTCGTCGAAGACCCGCATGCCGTCGGCGGTGTGCTCCACGACGATGGCCCGGGTCGCGTCCCCGATGATCCAGTGCAGCAGGGAGCTGGGGTACCGCTCGTCGATCGGGCGGTCGACGATCACCACCTCCGCGAGCGCCGCCTCGACCTCGTCCACCCGGGAGAACTGTGCCGCCACCCACAGCGGGAACTCGAAGGCGGCGACGTTCACGGCGCCCCCGGCCGGTCCGGTCGCGTACTGCGCGTAACCGGGGAAGTTGAGCCCCGCGACCGCGAGTCCCGCCTCGTTCCCGCAGTCGAAGTACAGCGGGGTGTCCGCTTCGACGATGCCCATCCCGATCACCGGGTGGCGGATCGTGGTGGTGGCCCCGAAGGGTGAGTGCGGCCGGTACCCGGTGGGTGTGATGACCACCCGCTCGCCGTAGCCGGTGGTCCAGTCGAGGTTCCGTGCCTGGTAGAGGTGTCCCTCGCCGTCGGTGAATCGCACTCCTGTGCACATGGTGTCTGCCCCCCAGCGTCGGCGAGGCGACGGCGACGGTCGACTGCCCCGCATGTCCTGTGCGACGAGCCGGACCGAGGTCCGTGGCTCGATGTGTCCAGCATGCCGCGCGCTGGGAGGGTCGGCATCCCGCTCGGCGCCGACCCTCCCAGCGATCAGTCCTCGTCGGTGGCCGAGGCCGTGGCCAGAAGCTCGGCGAGGTCCGCGGGCCGACTCCACATCGGCCAGTGCCCGGTCGGCAGGTCGACGGTCTGGGCGTGCTCCAGCTTGGCGACCTCGGCGAACATCGGGTGCCCGGACTGGGCGAGCTCCGTCATCTGCGCTCCGGACAGCGAACAGCACACCAGGGTGGTCGGCACGCGCAGGTGGGCGTCGCCGCTGAGCCGCACCGGCTGGCGGAGCACCGGCCCGGGCTGCGGGACGGCGCGGCGGCGGAACTCGGCGAGCATCTGGTCGTCGAGGCCGTCGAGGCTGGCCTGCGCGCGCAACAGGTCTAACGGCGGCAGCGGCAGCTCACCGTCGAGGTCGGGGGCGAAGACGGTCCCGGGCGCCACCGGTCCGCTGTCCACCCAGATCACCCGGGCGACCCGGTTCGCGTGCCGGTCGAGCAGCTGGCTCACCGGGGCGTTCGCCCCGCTGTGCCCGACGATCACCACGGGTCGCTCGGGTGCCGCACCCACCTCGTCCATCAGGGCTTCGATGGCGGCGACCTGGTCGTCCAGGGTGCGGGTGGCCCGCTGCGGGTCCTGCGGGTCGAGGCCGGGCAGGGTGACCGGGACGGCATGGCGGCCGGCGGCGGTCAGGTGGTCCACCACCTGCTCCCAGGCCCAGGCGCCCAACCAGTGGCCGGGGATCAGGAGGAGGGTCGGGTCGTTGGTTCGGTTCGTCATGGGATGAGGGTGGACCGGCGTCAGGACAACGGTGTGTCACCATTTCTGACATGGTTTCTGGACGGCATCCGTGAAGCGGGCCGAACGGTGGCACGCACTGACCGAGATGCTGCGCCGCAGTGGTGCGCGCGGGTGCACGGCCGAGCGGCTGGCCGCCGAGTTCGGGGTGTCGGTCAGGACGGTGAAGCGCGACCTGGCGGCCCTGGAGGCGAGCGGTGCGCCGATCTGGTCCCGGCCCGGCCCCGGCGGTGGCTACGGCCTCGCGACGCGGGCGACCTTGCCACCGGTCGCGCTCACCCCTGCCCAGGCGGTCGCCCTGCTCGCCGCCGTGTCGGCTGCCCCCGATGCGCCCTACGCCGATGCCGCCGCGGCCGGGGTGCGCAAGATCCTGGACGTGCTCGACCCGGTCACCCGGATGCGGGCGCGGGCACTCGCCGACCGGGTGTGGGTGAACAGCCCGCCGACCCCGACCCGGGCGGTCCGCTCGGCGCTGGAGCAGGCGATGGCCGAGCAGCGCGTGGTGCGGATCCGGTACGTGGCCGGGGACGGGGCGGCGTCCACCCGGGACGTGGAGCCGATCATGTTCGGATCGTCCGGCGGTCGCTGGTACCTGATCGGCTGGTGCCGACTGCGCGAGGGGATCCGCTGGTTCCTGGTGGACCGGGTCGAGCGGGCCAGCGTGACCGCGGACCCGTGCGGCGACCACGGCATCGAGGAGGTCGGCCCGCCCCCGGTGACCGCCAGGTCGGTGCGGTTCTGACACCGCGCGTCCCATCCGGTCGGGGCGCTCCTTCCGGTGCCGGGGGTTCGACGGGTCAGGCCGCCCGGTAGGCGCGGACGAAGACCTGTGCGCCGTCGGTCATGATCCGCTCCACGGTCGCCGGCTCGGCGCGTCGGCGGGCCGGTTCGTTCAGCACGCGCAGCGTGGTCAGTGCCTGGAAGTGCTCGGCGGCGAGCTCCGGGTCCTCGGTGTCGAGCAGGCCGAGGCGGGCGAAGTGGGCGACCCGTTCGGTCAGCACCCGGGCGTGCGACCGGTCGAGCGGGTGGTCGTCGAGCTCGGGCAGCAGTGGCTCGTTCTCCGCGATCAGCTTGACCGCGGCCACGTAGTCCGAGGACATCAGCAGGGAGCGCCCCAGGTCGACGGCGAAGCCGGTGAGGGCCTGGGCGAGCGCGTCCACGTCCCGGATCTCGGTGCTCGTGAGGTGGTCGTCGGCGAGGGTGCGCAAGGTGGTCAGCGCCGACTCCCCCGCCGCCTCGATCACGTCCAGCAGGAGCCGCCGCTTGTCCCCGTGGTAGTCGTAGACCGTCCGCTTGGACACGCCCGCCCGCGCGGCCACCGCGTCCATGCTCGTGCGTTCGACCCCTGCCTGGACGAACAGTTCCTGGGCCGCGGTCAGGATCGCCGCGCGCTTGTGCGCCTGCCCCTCGCGCACCGGCTTCTCGCTCACCGCCACCATCCCTTCTCCGGGTTCCGACCCCCGACGCTACACCGATGCGTGCAGCACTACACCACACGGTGTAGTGTCGTGATCATGTCAGTCACCCCTTCGTCCCTCCAGGCCCATGCGTTGGTGAAGCGCTACGGGCGCGTGACCGCCGTCGACCAGCTGTCCTTCCAGGTCAGACCGGGCATCGTCACCGGCTTCCTGGGGCCGAACGGGGCGGGCAAGTCGACGACGCTGCGGATGTTCCTCGGATTGGACAAGCCGACCAGCGGCGCGGCGACCGTCGGCGGTCTGCGTGTGCGAGAGGTCGCGCATCCGCTCCGCACCGTCGGCGCGATGCTGGACGCCCGGACCGTGCACCCCCGCCGCACGGCGGTGGACCATCTCGCCGCGGTGGCTCGCGCCGGAGCCGTGCCGCGCGCCCGGGTCGCCGAGGTGCTGGAACTGGTCGGGCTCGGCGCGGCCGCGAACCGTCGCGCCGGGGACTTCTCCCTGGGGATGAAGCAGCGGCTGGGCATCGCCACCGCACTGATCGGCGACCCCGGCATCGTGATCTTCGACGAGCCGCTGAACGGCCTGGACCCGGAGGGGATCCGGTGGGCCCGGTCGCTGATGCGCGATCTGGCGGCACAGGGCCGCACCGTGCTGTTCTCCAGCCATCTGATGGGCGAGATGGAACTCACCGCCGACCATCTGATCGTCGTCCACCGCGGGCGGCTGCTGGCCGACCAGCCGCTGACCAGCTTCATCACGGACCACACCAGCGAGCGGGTCCGGGTGCGCGCGCAGGACCGGGACGCCCTGATCTCCGCCCTCGACCGCGCCGGGCTCCGCGCGGCACCCGACCCGTCCAGCGCGGACGGGATCGACGTCCGCGGCACCACCACCGGCCAGGTCGGTCACGTCGCCGCCACCGCCGCCATCGCGCTGTCCGAACTGCGCGCCGTCCGGGAGTCCCTGGAAGACGTGTTCCTCACCATGACCTCGACCCAGCAGGGAGCTGCCTGAGATGGACCTTCTCGCCTCGGAATGGATCAAGGCCCGCAGCATCCGCACCACCTGGATCCTGGCGATCGGCACCGTGCTGGTCACCGTCATGGTCAGCCTGCTGGGGATCAGCGGCCTGCTGGCCGACTGGCAGGCGCGGCTGCCGCAGGACTACGACCCCACCGGCATCAGCTTCAAGGGCATCCTGGTCGGACAGATCCTGATCGCCACCCTCGGCGCCCAGACCTTCACCAGCGAGTACGCGACCGGACAGATCATCACCAGCCTGGCCATCGTCCCCCGCCGGGGCGTGCTGCTGGCCAGCAAGACCGCGATCACCGTGCTGATCGCCCTGGCGACCGCGGTGGTCACCGTGGCCGCCAGTGTCGGCGCGAGCCAGGCGGCCCTCGCCGCCGCCGGGTTGCCGACCGCCGACCTCACCGACCCGGACGCGATCCGGGCGATCCTGTGCGCGGTCGGCTACCTGGTGCTCACGGCGGTGTTCGGCGTCGCCCTGGGTGCCCTCACCCGTTCGTCCTCCGGTGCGCTGGCCGTCGTGGTGAGCGTGGGGCTGCTCGTCCCCGCCCTCGCACCCGGCCTGCCCGGCGTGGTGGGCGAGTTCGCGGGCACCTACTGGCCCACCACTGCCGGTCAGAGCTCCTACACGATCACCGCCGACGGACCGCTGCCCGGAGCTGCCGGACTCGCGGTGATGGCCGTCTTCACGCTCTGGACGACCCTGGCCGCCCAGCTCACGCTCAAGACCCGCGACGCCTGAGGCGCCGGACGGTCACCTCCCCTCACACCCGCAGCTCGACCCCCGCCATCGCCTCCACCTGCGCCCACACCCGACCCGCCACGTCGGCGCCGGGTGCCGCGGTGCGCTCGGGCGTCGGCAGTCGCACCGGCAGCCCCCGGGTGCCGCCGGCCGGACCGAAGTACTCCCCGCCGCGCGCGGTGGGATCGGTCAGTGCCCGCACCCCGGGCCAGGCGGCCGCGTCCTTGCCCTGCGCCCACGGGGTGTACGGGTTGCGCTGATACGGCGTCGACGCGTCCCGGATCCCGGGCCGCTCCGGGGTGCGGGCGTCGACCCCGACGCCGGGGTGGCTGAGCACGGAGACGACCGGCCGACCGGCGGCACGCAGGCGGCGGTCCAGCTCGTAGGCCAGCACCTCGGTCACCGCCTTGGCCTTCGCGTAGGCGACGACGCCCAGGCGCGGGACCTTCGCCGGCTCGGCGAACCCGGGGCGGAACCGCCGGACGAAGTTGGTGGAGGCGTGCACCACCCGGCCCGTGCCGCCGTGGGCCTCGGCGGTCGCGGTGAGCGCGGGCAGCAGTCCGGCGAGCAGTCGCAGGTGCCCGACCACGTGGGTGCCCAGGATCAGGGGCAGTCCGTCGGCGGTGCGGGCGCGGGCCTGCATCGACATCGCGCCCCCGTTGAGGAACACCCCGTCGAGTCGGTCCAGCTCAGTGAGGGCGGCCACCGCATCGTCGATGGCGGCCAGTGACCCGAGTTCCAGCACGACGCTGCGGACCCGGGCCTGCGGGGTCCGGGTCAGGATGGCGTCACGGGCGCGGGCGAGCTTGGCCGCAGACCGCGACGCCAGGACCACCTCGGCGCCCGCCGCGGCGAGTTGCTCGGCCGCGAAGTACCCGATCCCGGCCGTGGCCCCGGTGACGACGACGGTGCGCCCGTCCTGCCGTGGCAGGTGGGCCGGGTCCCAGGCGATGGTGTCGGTGCTGGGCATGGTCTCGGTCATGGCGTCCTCGTCTCGAAGTGGATGGTCTATCCGGTCTGGCGACCATACCGGATGGGCTATCCGCTTCTGCTACCGTGACCCGCATGCCACAGCTGCGCTCCGACGCCGCCCGCAGCCGCGAACGCATCCTGGCCGCGGCCGCCGACCACGACCGCGCGAGCCTGCGCCTCAACGACGTCGCCCGGGCCGCCGGGGTGGGCGTCGGCACGGTGTACCGGCACTTCCCCACCGTCGACGCGCTGGTCGAGGCACTGGCCGCCGACACGGTCCGGCAGGCACTCACCGCCGCGCGCACCGCCCTGAGCACTGAGGACCCGGGCCGCGCCTTCCACGGGTTCCTGTCCACGGTGCTGGATCTGCTGCTCACCGACGACGGGTTGCAGCCGGTGCTGCTCGCGGAGGAGGGATCGTCCACCGAGGTCGGACGCGCGAAGACCGAACTGATCGAGACCGCCGCCGTGCTGCTCGACCGCGCGCAGCGGGCCGGGGCGGTGCGCCCCGAACTCACCCTGCCGCAGCTGATGCACCTGGCGTGCGGGGCCGAGCACGCGGTCCGGCTCGGGACCTCCGACGATCGCGGGACCATCGCCGCCGTGCTGCTCGCGGGGCTTCGCCCGGCCTGAGTCGACTGACGGCAGCCGTCACCGGCGGGCGGCAACCCGCATCCGCCAGGCCACCACGGCGGCGACCACCGCGACCAGCAGCAGGACGACCCCTCGGACCAACGCCTCCTGCGCGTGGGCCAGCATCGCGTGCCCGAGGTCCTCGTCCGTCTGCGCCCACCGACCGGCGATGTACCACCGGTTGCCCCAGCGGAAGCCGTCCGCCACGGCCAGGACGAAGGCCAGCGTGGCGATCACCTCGACCACCGCCCGCGATCCCGCGTGCGTCCTGTGCTCCCCCACGACTCCCCCCTCGCCCACCGTCGTCACGTCACGCCACGTCACCGGTTCAGCCGGGTCCGTCACTGGTCGCGGCCAGCAGCGTCGCCACCGCGTCGCTGATCGGCGTCGCGATCCCGTGCGCCTGCCCGCGGCGTCGGATCACGCCGTTGCGGACGTCCCACTCCAACGGTCGGCCCGCTTCCCGGTCGGCGAGGATCGATGTGCCCAGATCGGCGGGTGCGGAGCGGAAGCCGGCCAGGATGCGCTCGCAGTCGTCCCGGTCCAGTGCCGCGCCCTCGGCCCGGGCCACCGCCAGGCACTCGGCCAGGTAGTCCCGGGTCAGGGCGGCCACGTCGTCGCGCTGGAACATCCCGGAGCGGCGACCGGTCAGCGCCATCAACCCGGCGGCGGCGTTCTGCAGCAGCTTGCGCCAGGCCACGGTGGTGAAGTCGTCGGTCAGCTCGACGGCGCAGCGGGTCCCGGACAGGGCGGCCTGGACGCTCCGGGCGTCGGGGACGTCCGGCAGGGTGAGTCGCGGTGCCGCGCGCAGCCGGACGGTGGTGGCCGATTCCCGCACGGCAGGGAACCAGACCACCGCGGGCACGACGGTCCCGGGGACCAGAGGCTGGACGGCGGCGATCTGCTCCACCCCGTTCTGCAGGACGCAGACCACGGTCCGCTCGCCGCACAGCGCTGACAGCCAGGGGGCCGCCGCGGTCGTCTGGGTCGCCTTGACCGCCAGGAAGACCAGGTCCACCGGGTGCTCGACGGTGCCGGGGTCGGTGTGCACCGGGCCGGGCGCGTCGACGGCGCCCTGCTCGGATTCCAGGCGCAGTGCCGGCGCGGCGGTCCGGCCGGCGACGAACGGGGTGTGCCCGCGCTCGTGCAACACGGCCGCGATGGTGGTGCCGATCGCCCCGGGGCCGATGATCGCGATCCTGTCCGGGCGAGGGTCCGGGTGCGTGGCGGAGCCGGAGGTCATGGTCCCGACGGTAGCCCCGGTCGTGGGGCGCGGACCACGGGTTGTCATTACTGTCTCTGCTCGGGGGCAGGGTCGATCCCGTTCCCCGTTGCGAGCCGGAGGGGGCGGAGTGAGGCAGTTCGTGCTGCGGTGCGTGGTCACCGTGACGCTGGTGCTGGGTCTGAACTACATCCTGTGGCGGTGGTGGGACTCGGTGAACTGGTCGGCCTGGTGGATCGCCGTCCCGCTGGTGCTGGCCGAGACCTACTCGTTCATCGACGTGGCGTTGTTCGGGGCGACGATGTGGCGGGCCAGGAACCGACCCGCTCCCCCGGCACCCGCCGACGGGCTCACGGTGGACGTGTTCGTGACCACCTACGACGAGCCGGTCGACCTGGTGATGCGCACAGCCGTCGCCGCCCGGGACATCCGTTACCCGCATCGCACCTGGGTGCTGGACGACGGGTCCCGACCGGAGCTGGCGGCCGCCGCCCGCGCCGCCGGTGTCGGCTACCTGGAACGCTCCGACGATTGGACCGACCGCCCCCGACACGCGAAGGCCGGGAACCTCAACAACGCGCTCTTCGCCACCGAGGGCGAGTTCCTGCTGGTGCTGGACGCGGATCAGATCCCCTCGCCGGAGATCCTGGACCACACGCTCGGGTACTTCACCGACGACCAGGTCGCCCTGGTGCAGACCCCGCAGTTCTTCACGAACGTCACCGAGGCCGACCCGCTGGGCAGCCAGGCCCCGCTGTTCTACGGCCCGATCCAGCAGGGCAAGGACGGCTGGAACGCGGCCTTCTTCTGCGGCTCGAACGCAATGCTGCGCCGGGACGCGCTGATGCAACTCGGGCTGGTCGGCTACGTGCGCGACACGGAACGGTCGGTCCGGGACGCGCTGCTCACCTCACGCCGGATGCTGGACCGGGCGCGGCGCGGCGCACCGGACCCGGCGCAGGCGGAGGTGCTGCGCGAGGTGCGCGCGGCGGCCGACGACGCGCTGACGGCCCTGGACGCCCGTCAGCCGCTGTCCGAGGTGACCTACGGCTTCCAGCGCCGGGTGGACGCGATCTCCGCCCGGGTCGTCGCCCGGGACGTGTCGTCGATCCAGGCGGACCTGGCGGCGATCGCCGAGCTGCCGATCGCCCGGGACGACCAGATCGGCGCGCTGGTGGTGGACGAGACCGCGCTGGCCCGGCTCGCCGAACGCGAGTGGTCACCGCTCGGCGCGATCGAGTCGGTGCAGGCACTGGTGCGGGCGGTGGACGTCGACCGCGGCGGCGAGGCCCAGCCGGTGATGCCGGTCGCGACCCTGTCGGTGACCGAGGACATGGCCACCGCGATGCAGCTGCACGCCCTCGGCTGGCGCACCGTCTACCACCACGAGAGCCTGGCGCACGGCCTCGCGCCGGAGGACGTTGGCACGATGCTGACCCAGCGACTGCGCTGGGCCCAGGGCACGATGCAGGTGTTCCTGAAGCAGAACCCGCTCCGGCTGCGTGGACTGTCGACGGGCCAGCGGTTGATGTACCTGGCGACCATGTGGTCCTACCTGTCCGGCTTCGCCGCGGTGGTGTACCTGGCGGCGCCGGTGATCTTCCTCTGCTTCGGCGTGCTGCCGGTGACCGCGTGGTCGGTGGACTTCTTCGTGCGGTTCATCCCGTTCTTCCTGGCCAGTCAGCTGTTGTTCGCCGTGGCGGCGCGCGGGGTGAAGACCTGGCGCGGTCAGCAGTACGCCCTGGCGCTGTTCCCGGTCTGGATCAAGGCGACCTGGACCGCTGCGGCGAACGTCTGGTTCGGCCGCCCGCTCGGCTTCGCCGTCACCCCCAAGGTGCGCGACGGGGCGCCGACCCAGCAGGCGCGCCTGGTCTGGCCACAGCTGACCGCCATGGTGGTGCTCGTGATCGCCGCGGTGGTCGGGGTGATCCGGGCCTCACTCGGGCTGTCCTGGTGGGTGGGCACCGCCGTCAACCTGGTCTGGGTCTGCTACGACCTGATCGTGCTCAGCGTGGTGGTGCAGGCATTGCGCTACCGCGGCTACCCGGGCGGCCAGACCGCCGAAGAACCGGCTCCCACCGAGTCGGCACGCTGAAGGAGGACGTATGGAGCTGACCGTCGAGAATCTGGGTCGGGCGCTCGTGCTGCGAGTCGAGGGCCGCCTCACCATGACCGCGGCCGGTGAGCTGAAGGCCGCCGTCGACCGGGAGGTGGCGGCCGGGAACACCCTGGTGGTGGTGGACCTGGCGGACACCACATTCCTGGACTCCTCCGGACTCGGTGCCCTGGTCGGCGGCCTGCGCAGCGCCCGCACCGCCGGGGGTGACCTGCGGATCGCCCGGGCCGGCGCGCAGGTCCGGACCGTGCTGGAGCTGACCACGATGGACCGGGTGCTGCGGCCGTACGACACCGTCGAGGCCGCGGCCGATGCCGACCTCTGACCGTCCGGCGGAGATCCGGGTCGCGGCGGTCGCCGACCTTGCCTGGGTGGAGCGGGTGCACGACGGCTGTGACGCGCTCTGGACGCAGCGGCCGGATGTGCCCGAGCGGGACCGGATCATGTTCGAGGCAGCCGTGATCGAGCTGGCCACGAACGTGGTCCGGCACGCCACCCGCGCCGACGGCGAACCGGTCCGCGCCGAGCTGGTCCTGCGGTGCGCCGATGCCGGGCTGTCGGCGGAACTGCGGGACACCGGTGCTGCCATGCGGGTGGACCTGGATCCCGAGCCGGTGGACGACTTCGCGGAGAGCGGTCGCGGCATCCGGCTCATCCTGCGCGCCGTCGACTCGCTCAGCCTGGGTCGGGAGCAGGGCCAGAACGTGTGGCGGATCACCCGCGCCTGGGGCGACTGAGGCTCAGCTGGCGCGCAACAGGGTGACCACCGTCAGGTCGTCCTCCGCCGTCCCCGCATCGCCGACCAACGCCATCACCGCATCGGCGGCGTCCTCGGCGGTCCGGGTGCCGAGCACGGCGCTGCGCACCTGATCCAGGTCGGCGATCGATCCGCCGAGCGCGTCGAGCACCCCGTCGCTGAACGTGATCAGCAGGTCCCCCGGAGCCAGATCCGCCCGGGCACTGGTCCGCAGCGCCCCCGGCGCGACCCCGAGCGGCAGACCGAGCGCCTCCAGCCGACGCGCCGTCCCGTCGGCGTGCACGATCAGGGTCAGCCCGTGCCCCGCGTCGGTGTACGAGACGGTGCCCACCTCCGCATCGACGTAGGCGCGGAACAGGGTCACGAAGGCCCCTGCGTTCGCCAGGTCCGCGTCCAGCGCGTGCTCGGTCGCCGTCAGGGTCCCGGCCACATCGTCCATCCGCGGCTGGGCCTGCAGCACCGAACGGGTGGTGGCCGCGAGGATCGCCGCCGCCGGTCCCTTGCCCATCACGTCGGCGAGGGTGAGCACCAGCCCACCGCCCGGCGGGGTCTCCCAGTCGTAGAAGTCGCCGCCCACCGACCCGGCCGGCACGAACCGGGCCGCCACGTCCAGACCCGGCACCTGCGGACCCCGGGACGGCAACAGGCTGGCCTGCACCTGAGCGGCGCGGCGCAGCTCGGTCCGTTCGGCGGTCACGTCGCGCAGCACCGTCACCACGCCACCGCCGGAGGACTCCGGGATCAACGAGCTGGAGAAGGTGACGATCCGCGGCTGGCCCTGCCCCGGCACCCGGACCAGCAGATCCATGTCGCGTACCCGCTGCCCGGACAGTGCCCGCTGGAACGGCAGCTCAGCGGTCGGCACCGGCCTGCCATCGACGTCGGTCAGCCCGGCAAGATCGCTCTGGTCGTCCGCACCGAGGTCGGCGTGCCCGGTCAACAGCAGCGTCGCGGTGGGGTTCCGCAGCACCAACCGTCCGTCGCGGTCCACCACCCGCACTCCCTCGGACATGGTGTCGACCACGGTGCCGAGCAGCGCCGCCTGTTCCTGTGCCCGGTCTCGGGCGGACGCCAGCTCGGTGACCAGCTCCCGCCGTTCCTCCCCGGCGACCGACAGGGCCAGACCAATGATGGTGATCAGCCCGACGTACAGCTGGGCGACCACCACCTGGGTGGTGCTGTCCGGCAGCGTGACCAACGGCCCCGACCCCGCCACCGTGAGCTGGACAGCCACCGTCCCGCACAACAGGGTGTGCAGCACCACGGACCGGACCGGCAGCCGCGAGCCGGCCCACACCGTCAGGGCGATCAGCGGGAACAGCAGGGCGATGGTGTCCAGGGCCAGGAACCAGACCAGGTAGATGAGCGGGGCGAGCAGCACCAGGACGATCAGGTCGAAGCTGCGCCCGCCGGCCCATCCCTCCAACAGGGACCTGCCCCGTCGCCGTCGGGTCTGCACCCACTCGCCGATCGCGAGCCCCAGGGTGCCGAGGCCGAGGACGCTCACCGTGTTCCGGGCGATCCACAGGATCGATGCCTGACCCTGCGACCCCGCTCCCTGGACGGTCAGAGCGAGCTCGATGAGGGGCGAGCTGATCACGGCCGCGGTCACCGTCGCCAAGAGGTAGTACCAGACATCGGTGATGTGGTGGAGCTGCTGGCGGCCGCGAGCGGCGACCAGGTCGGGGACCAGACGTCGCAGCACTTCGACCACGACCACCGCCTGCAGCGTGGCTGCCCCCGCCCCGATCAGGGTCGGCAGCGCGCTGCCGCCGGTCAGGGTGACCACCGCCGCGGTGCTCAGCGCCAGGGCGACCAGGTCCAGCCAGCGCCAGGGCCGGTACGCGCGGTGCAGCAGCCAGAGCACCGACACCCCGGCGGCGGGCCAGACCAGACTGATCTCGGTGCCCGGTGCGCGCGAGGCGCGGCCGAAGGCGCAGGCGGCGATGTAGAGCACCGACCAGCACGCGATCGCCCGCCAGTCACCGCCGGTCGGCGCCGTCCGGACCCGGGGACTCGCGTCCCCCCGGTCGTCGCGGATCTCCCGCTGCATCGCCGTCACCGTCGCCCCCTCGCCTTCGGCCCCGACCGACAGGTCAGCAGCCGGGGTCACGAGCAGGCTAGCCGGGACGGGCGGGCCGCGCCGCACGTCAGAGCACTCGCCAGGACACGGTCACCCGAGTGTCGCGATCACCCGGCCGACGGGTGCAGCACCACCTTGGTCCACCCCTCGTCCCGCTTGTCGAAGTGGTCGTAGGCCTCGGGGGCGCTGGCCAGCGGGAGTTCGTGGCTCACGATGAACGAGGGCTCGGCCTTCCCGCCGGCGATCAGATCGCGCAGCTGCCGGTTGTACTTCTTCACCGGTGCCTGTCCGCTGCCCAGGTGCTGGCCCTTGAACCAGAACGTCCCGAAGTCGAAGGCGAGCTTGCCCTGCTTCGCGAGCTCGTCCTGCGCACCCGGGTCCTGGGGCACGTAGACGCCGACGGCGCCGATCGTCCCGGTGAAGCGCACCGAGGCCACCAGCCGGTTCATGGTCAGGTTCGCCCGCTCCTGCCCGTCGGGTTCATGCGCCTGGTAGCCGACGCACTCGCAGCCGTTGTCGGCGCCGAGACCCAGGGTCTGCTCCAGGACGGCCTCCACCGGATCGACCGTCGAGTCGTCGATTGCGATCGCCCCGATGGCCTCCGCCAGGCGCAGCCGATCCGGTGCCCGGTCCACCACCATCACCTTGCCCGCGCCCCGGATGGTCGCCGACAGAGCCGCCATCAGCCCCACCGGCCCGGCACCGTAGATCACCGTCTGGTCGCCCGGCTTGACCCCGGCCATCTCGGTGGCGTGATACCCGGTCGGGAAGATGTCCGCGAGCATCACGTAATCCGTCTGGCGCTCCTCGGCGTCCTCGCCCAGGCGCAGACAGTTGAAGTCGCCCCACGGCACCCGGAGCAGCTCCGCCTGCCCGCCGCCGTACGGTCCCATGTCCGCGAAGGCGTAGGCGGCACCGGCGAGCTGCGGCTCGGGCTGGGCGGTCAGACAGTAGTTGGTCAGCTGGCGCTCGCAGTTCTTGCAGTGGCCGCAGGCGATGTTGAACGGCAGCACCACCCAGTCGCCGACCTGGATCTTGTCCACCCCGGTCCCGACCTCCACCACCTGTCCCAGGTTCTCGTGCCCGAACCAGCGGCCCGGCTCGAAGTCGGTCCGGCCCTCGTACATGTGCAGGTCCGAGCCGCAGATGTTCGCCGACGTCACCCGGACCAGGACGTCCGTCGGCCGTTCGATCCGCGCATCGGGGACGTCCGAGACGCTGATCTGGCGCGGTCCCTCGTAGACGACTGCCTTCATGACCCCTCCTCGTCGATGTCCCGGCTGGGCACCAGGGCTGGACTTCCATTGGAACCACGTCCGCGCCCGCGGGGATATCGGCAGACCGACCGATCCTGTGCTGCGCCGCCCGGAGGCGACCCGGCCCGCGGTGGAGTAGGAAGGGAGATCAGCAGCCGCCGGAGGGTCGAGCCAGGGTGCCACCGGGTGCAGCTCCACCCCACACCGACGCCCGCGAAGGGGTCCGGATGCCAGCGCACCGTCTCGACCACCTGGACGTGATCACCGGGTCCGGACCGACAGCCCTGCGTTCCCTGCTGGCCGGCGCCCGGCTGGTCCCCGAGGTCACCGCGGGGATCGCCCTGCGCACCGACGGTGGCTGCCAACCGCTTCCCGGTCTGCGCGTCGACCCGTTGCTGACGCGCGGGTCTCCGGTGGTCGCCGCGGCCCGAAGGCGGCTGCGCGATGTCCAGATCACCGCGTCCTTCCTCTGGCCCCGCGGGGGCGACGACGCGCCCGACGGGCACGCCCGGGTCACCGTGCTGAGCGGCGCGGACGATGCCGGTGCCGAGTTCTGCGGGCTGGCCCTCCTGTCGCGGACTCCGTGGCTGCGCGGCCTGACGCCCCGCGAGCTGCAGGTGCTCGGGCTGCTGGTGGAGGGGCGCACCAACGCCGACATCGCGCACGTCCTGGTCGTCACGGCGCGCACCGTGGCCACCCACCTGGAACACATCCTGGCCAAGCTGGGCGCTCCGACCCGGACGCTGGCGGCGGTGCAGGCCGCCCGCGACGGCCTGTACGTCCCGGCCGAGGGCCACTGACCGTCAGCGGGACAGGATCCGGGCCAGGCGAGCCTTCTTCTCGTTCTCCCGGACGATCCAGGCCACCTCCGGGTCCGGTTCCGCGCGCAGGGCACGCCACACCGGCAGCCCCCGGGCGGGGTCGGCGGCGATCACCACGCTCCAGCCGTAGCCCAGGGCCTGGCGCAGGGTGCGCGGTCCGGCATCCCGCCGAGCGGCGGAGGTCAGGGCGACCAGCGCCGCCGTGGCGGTCGTGCAGGCGTCCAGCGCGGTGGTGACGGAGTCCGGATCGCGCAGCAACCGTGGTTCACAGATCGCCGCCACCGCCGCCCGTCGCACCAGCGGGTCGGGGTGCGCCGCCCAGGCGGCCACCAGCTCGCGGAACCGTGCCGGGGCCGCGTCGCCGACCCGTTGCAGCGCCATCGCCGCCGCCTCCCGGACCCGCCAGGAGCCGTCGGCCGCACGGGCCAGCAGCAGCTCGATGATCGGGCGTTCGGGGACCGACCTGTCCACCAGCAGCCGACCCAGGCCCACGGTGCCGCAGCAGCGGAGGTACTCGTCGTCCCGCGCCACCAGGTCGAGGATCAGGTCATCGGGGGCGAGGTCGGCGAAGGCGGCCATCAGGGTGAGGTTCGCGCGCGGCCCCGGCAGACCGGATCCGGCGCTGAGCGCCGCCAGCACCCCCGACCGGTCGTCGGCCTCGATCAGCGACCGGAGGGCTGAGCGCTGCTGATCGACTGCCGACATGCCGGGGACGCTACTCCCGCGCTGCCCCGCCCGGGGCCGGTTCGTGCCGGTTCGGTGCCGGTGCACCCCGACGGCCTAGGCTCGCCCCCATGTCCACCGCTGCGCAGCCGATCACCACCCGCAACGCCCGCTTCCAGCAGTGGCAGTCGTTGCTGAGCAATCGGAACAAGCGGCAGCGGTCCCGGCAGTTCGTGGTGCAGGGCGTGCGACCGATCACGCTGGCACTGGAGCACGGCTGGCCGGTCGAGGCGCTGCTGTTCGACGGCGACCGGCCGCTGTCCGGCTGGGCGCGGGAGATCCTCGGGGCGGTGCAGGCCGAGCGGTTCGCGCTGTCCGGCGCGCTGATGGCCGAGCTCGCGGAGAAGGACGCCGCCGAGCTGATCGCCGTCGTCGCGCTCCCCGCCGACGACCTGGATCGGATCACCGTGCGCCCGGACTTCCTCGCGGTGGTCTTCGACCGGCCGACCAGCCCGGGCAACCTCGGGTCGATCATCCGGTCGGCGGATGCCTTCGGGGCCGACGGGGTGATCGTCACCGGCCACGCGGCCGACCCCTACGACCCGGCGGCGGTCCGGGCGTCCACCGGGTCGCTGTTCGCGGTGCCCACCGTGCGGGTGCCCTCCCCCGCGGAGGTGCTCGACTGGGTGGCCGGACAGCGGTCGGCGGGCGTGCCGGTGCAGGTACTGGGCACCGACGAGCACGGCGACGCCGCGGTGTCCGCCACCGACCTGACCGGCCCGACCCTGCTCCTGGTGGGCAATGAGACGACCGGATTGAGCGCCGGTTGGCGTGCGGCCGTCGATCGGATGGTCAGCATCCCGATGACCGGCTCGGCCAGTTCGCTCAATGCCGCGAACGCCGCCACCGTCGTGCTGTACGAGTCCGCGCGGCAGCGCCGGGTCGGGGGCTGAGACCACGCCGGCCCCCGACCGCACCCGGTCAGGCGGGGGTCATCGCCTCCCGGACCTGGGTGACCAGGGCCTCCGGGATGTCGGTCAGGCCGTGGTCGTGCTGAGCGTGCTGTGCCACCTGCCCCAGGATGTCGTCCTCGGTGCCGGAGAACGTGCGCGCGCAGCCCGGGACCACGTCCCCGCAGCGGAATGCCTTCATGGTGTGTCCTCTTTCGGTGTCGATCCCGGCTCCTGACGAGCCGGGGTCAGCTGCCCTGGGTCAGGGCGAGCATCAGAGCGTCGACGGCGATGGTGCCCACCGTGGCGCCGTTCATGTCGGTGCAGACCAGTGGGTCCCACCGGCGTCCCTCGGGGCGCAGCATGGCGCGGCGTGCGACCTCCACCACCGTCGCGCTGGGCGCCACGGTCATCGCCGGCACCCAGCGACCCAGCGGGTCGCGCACCTCGGTGACCTTGCCGCTCGGGGCGAGCAGCACGTCGCAGTGCTCGCGGTCCCGGCCGGCGCGCACCGGTCGCACGATGCTGGCGACGTTCCCGGTCAGGGAGGTGCGCGAGGCGGTGGCCCGGATGTGTGCGGCGTCCTCCGCCGGCAACGCGGTGAGCATCTGGGGCTGCGGCCGGCCCAGTGCCCAGCCCTGACCCAGCGGGACGCCCATCGCGATCAGTGCCTCCAACTCGGAGCGGGTCTCGATCCCCTCCGCGAGGAGCCAGCCGTCCATCCGGCCGACCAGATCGCCGAACACCTCGACCAGGGTGCGCTTGACCGGGTCGACGTCGATCCCGGTGACCAGCGCGCGATCCAGTTTGACGATGTCCGGCCGCAGCTCCAGCAGCAGCTGCAACCCGGCGTAGCCGGTCCCGGCGTCATCCATCGCGATCAGCGCACCGGCCGCACGTGCCCGCGCCAACACCCCCATCGCCCGCCCGGCCTCGTCCACCCGGGTGTGCTCGGTCAGCTCCAGGACCAGCCGGGACAGGTCGTTGCCGCCGAGCAGGGCGTCGGCCACCTGGTCGTCGGCGAGCAGATGCGGGTCGACGTTCACGGTCAGGAAGGTGTTCGGGGGCAGGTCGTCCCGGGCAGCGATCGCCTTGCGCAGCACCCTTGCCTGCAACGCCGGGTTGTGCCCCCAGTGGTGCGCGGCGGCGAACCAGACGTCCGGCGAGGTACGCCAGGGACCGGTGAACCGGGACAGCAGCTCGTAGCCGGTGACGAATCCGGTGGCCAGCTCGACGATCGGCTGGGCGTGCAGCGCATGCGAGGTCGGGTGCGCCAGCACGTCGCTCAGCGCGTCGGCCCACCGCTGGTCGTCGACCGGGGGCGCCTGCAGCTCGACGTCGATGGCGGTGCTCCCCTCGGCCGGACACCAGGAATCTCCCGGTCCCCCTCCCATCGACCCCATGCACCCACATCTGTAGGCAAACCACCCGCAATCGCCCGTCCTTTCACCCAGTGCGGCACCCGGTGGTCGGGCTCGCCGGGTCGCCGCTGTGACTCACCAGTCGTGGACGCTGCCGTCCAGCAAACGGTTCACCGGCAGGTAGGCGGGCACGTACGGATGGGCGGCCGCCAGCTCCTCATCCAGTTCGACCCCGAGGCCGGGCAGGTCACCGGGGTGCAGGTACCCGTCGGTGAAGGTGTAGCCGTGCCGGAACACCCGGTGGGTCAGCTCGGTGTGTCCGCTGTACTCCTGGATGCCGAAGTTGTGCACCGCGAGGTCGAGGTGGATCTGCGCCGCCATCCCCACCGGGGAGATGTCCTCCGGCCCGTGGAAGCCGGTGCGGATCTGGTGCTGCCCGGCGTAGTCGACCAGCTTGCGCAGCGGCGTCACCCCACCGAAGTGCGTCACCGCCGACCGCACGTAGTCGATCAGGTGCTCGTCGATCAGCGTCTGGTAGTCGAAGACGGTGTTGAACACCTCGCCGATGGCCAACGGGGTGGTGCTGTGCTGCCGGGCCAGCCGCAGCGACGCCTGGTTCTCCGCCGGCGTGAGGTCCTCCAGCCAGAACAGGTCGTAGCGTTCCACGGTGCTGGCCAGCCGGGCGGCCTCCTGCGGGCTGAGCCGGTGGTGGGCGTCGTGCAGCAGCGGCAGCTCGGCGCCGAATTCGTTGCGCACCGCCTCCAGGATGGTCGGCACGTGCCGCAGGTAAGCGGCGGTGTCCCAATCCTCCTCCACCGGGCGGGCGAGCTGGTCGATCCGCATGCCGTCCACCTCAGCGGCGATCGCGGTGCCCTGGTGCACGCCGTAGACCCGCTGCAGGCCGGGCACGCCGGTCTGGACCCGGACCACCGGGTACCCCTCGGCCAGCCGCGCCCGCACCGAGTCGAGCAGCTCCGGGATGTCCCGGCCGTTCGCGTGGCCGTAGGTGCGCACCCGATCCCGGGACGCGCCACCCAGCAGCTGGTACAGCGGCAAGCCCGCGGTCTTCGCCTTGATGTCCCACAGCGCCATGTCCACCGCCGCGATGGCCGCCATCGTGACCGGTCCGCGTCGCCAGTAGGCGCCGCGGTACAGCGACTGCCAGGTGTGCTCGATCCGGTGCGGATCGGTGCCGATCAGCAGCGGTGCCAGGTGATCGCGCAGGTAGGCGACCACCGCCTGCTCCCGCCCGTTCAGCGTCGCGTCACCGAGTCCGGTGACCCCCTCGTCGGTGGTGACTTTCAGGGTGACGAAGTTGCGGCCCGGGCTGGTGACGACGACATCGGCGCTGATGATCTGCATGGAGCCATCATGGCAGCGCTTCCACGGCGACATGTCGCCCGCACCCAGCGCGGTCCGCCACGATGGGTCCCATGCCGATCGACGACAACACGCAGGCCACCGTCCGAGCGCTGTGGGCAGCTGGTGTGGCACACGACCGCACCCCGGCGCCGGTTCCGGAGTCCGACCCGTGGCAGGAGGCCGATCAGGGTGCCGACCCGGACCTGACCATCGTGTCGTTCCCCGGCACCCCGGAGGTGGAGGTCCAGCTGCACACGGACGGCGGCGACACCGTCCTGGTGGAGACCACAGCGGACTTCGACGTGCCGCGCGCCGACGTGGTGGCACTGGTCACCGAGGTGCTCGCGGGCCGGGTGCGCCGCCGAGCACGGGTGCGCGGGACGATCGGCAACCTGATGGCGGCCCTGCTCGGCAGCCCGGCCCCGGCCGACGCGGAGATCGTGGTCGGCGACCGGGTCTACTCGACCCCGATCACCGCTCGGCAGCCGCTGTCCACCTGGCTGATGTCCCGCCCCCTCGCCGACGAGTGAGCTGACGCCGGTCTCAGCAACGCGGGCCCGGTGGCGGGAGCACGGCCCCGGGGGTCAGCGCTGACCCTGGGCGTTCGGGTCGGTGCCCGTCGAGTCGTGGCTCTGCTGGCCCTGCTGGCTGTGCTGCCCCGAACCGGGGTACTGCCCGGTGCCGGGCTGTCCACCCTGGTGGCCGCCCGAGCCCGGGTAGCCGCTCGGCGCCTGGTATCCGCTCGGCACCTGGTATCCGCTCGGGGCGTGGTAGCCACCCGCGCCCTGGTGATCACCCGCACCCGGGTATCCGCCCGACGCCTGGTTCCCGGCCGATCCCGGGTACCCGCTGGGCCCCTGGTAGCCACCCGGCGCGGGGTACCCACTGGCGCCGTACCCACCCGGCTGCTGCGGCGCGGTGCCCGGGGGAACCTGGCCCCCGGCACCCGGGCCGTACAGACCAGCACCGGTCGAGCCCACCCCGCCGCCTGCTCCCATGCGACCGGCCGAGGTCAGCGACTTCACCACCAGCCCGGCGGCCAGGATCGCGGCGCCGGTGTACCCGGCCAGCGAGATGACCGTGCTGAACAGGCTCAGCGCACCCCAGCCGAATCCGTAGCCGTAGCCGTAGTAGCTGCCCAGGGCGGCGTTCTGCACCAGCAGGTACACGCCCTGCAACAGCAGCGAGCCGCCGAGCAGGCAGAGGCCGGTGGTGATCAGTGCCTTGGCGGACGGTCGTGCCGACATGCTGGCTCCTCGGGACGGGGATCGGGCTGTCACGGTAGCGCGGGTTCACCCCAGGTCGAGGGTGTCGCCCACCTCCAGGCGCCGGTACTCCCCCGCACCGCCCAGCCCGCCCACCATCCGGTCGGACAGCCCCTTGCCGGCCTCGGACAGGATCGCGTCGTGGATCGGGACCGCGAGCCGGGGCCGCACCGCCCGCACGTAGTCGATCGCCTCCCCGAGCTTGAGCCAGGGCGCTGCGACCGGGACGAACAGCAGCTCGACCGGCACCCCCGGTTCGGTGAGCGCATCGCCGGGGTGGAAGGCCACGTCGTCGATCAGGTAGCCGACGTTCTCCGGCACCGGCAGATCGGCGTGGATCTCCCGGTGGTCGTGGCCGATCGCCCGCACCGAGTATCCGGCCGCCACCCAGTCGTCTCCGGCGCCGACCTGGTGCACCCGTGCCGCCGGGGCGCCGGCCTCCACCACCTGCTCGACCACCGATCGCGGCCCCCACAGGCGCAGGTCGTCCCGCTCGGCCACCGCTGCCGCCACCGGGTCGACCGCCAGATGGTCGACGTGGTCGTGGGTGATCAGGATCGCCTCCGCGGTGTCCAGCACGCCCAGGTCGGAGAAGGTGCCCGGGTCGATCACCAGCCGGTGGTCGTCGCGGTCGAAGGACAGGCAGGCGTGGCCCCAGGCGGTGATGGTCGTCATGACGACAGGATCGCCCGGCGCGGCCCGTCCGTCGACCGGGCTGCGCACTCCCCGGGCCAGGGCGGATACGGTACGGGGGTGCTGGTCCTCGGAGTGTGTTCGCTGAAGGGCGGCGTCGGTAAGACGTCCGTCACGCTCGGCCTGGCGTCCGCCGCGCTGGAGCGTGGTCTGCGCACCCTGGTCGTCGACCTCGACCCGCAGGGTGACTCGACGTTGGCACTGGCCGCCGCGCCCGCCGCGGGGACGGTGGCCGAGGTCCTGGACCAGCCCGGGATCGAGACCCTGACCCAGGCGATCGCCGCCAGCGCGTGGGCCGACGAGGGGCTGGACGTGCTGGTCGGTTCGGCGGACTCCGCTCGGCACGACGGCTACGGCCACGACGGCAGCACCCGGGAGCTCGACCGGCTCCGGTTCGCGCTGGCCTGGCTGAACTCCTACGACCTGGTGCTGGTGGACTGCCCGCCGTCGCTGGGCGGCCTGACCCGGACCGGGCTGACCGCCTGCGACCGGGCGGTGGTCGTGACCGAGCCGGGCCTGTTCGCGGTGACCGCGGTGGGCCGGGCGATGCGCACCATCGACGAGCTGCGCCGTGGCCCGGCCGGGCAGTTGCAGCCGCTGGGGGTGGTGGTGAACCGGGTGAAGGCGCGTTCCACCGAGCAGGCGTTCCGGCTGGAGGAGCTGAGCGGCCTGTACGGACCGTTGGTGCTCACCCCGTTCGTGCCGGAGCGGGCGGCGTTGCAGCAGGCGCAGGGTGCGGCGCAACCGGTGCATGCCTGGCCGGGTCAGGGCGCCCGCGAGCTGGCGGCGACCTTCGACCAGCTGCTCGACCGGGCCCTGCGCGCACCCCGGACCTGATCGACTCCTCACGGCTCCCGGCTCCCGGCTCCCACCGACGCCCTCCCGGCTCGCGTTCTGAGCGAGCGCACCCGCGCCGCCGGTCAGGACCCGACCAGGACCCAGCCGAGTCCGAGCGCGAACACCGGGATCCACCAGCCGGCGGAGAGCAGCCCGGCCAGCATCCCGGTCCAGACCAGCCGCTGTTCGGAGCGCCGGGCCGCACGGATCCCCGTGGGCCGGGACGGTCGTTGCGCGCGCAGCACCCGGGCCCGACGGCGCAGCCGCCGCAGCCACCACCCGCCGCAGAACAGGGCGCCCACCCCCGCCAGTACCCCGGCGGTCACCACCGTCACCGCGACGCCGTAGCGGGTCTGACCCCGGGCCAGCGCGAGCAGGGTGAGGCCGAGCAGTTGGACGCCGATCCCGCCCACGCCGAGGACGGCCGACCAGCGAGCGGAGCGCGGGGCGCGGAGCGGGGCGGGGACGGTGAGCGTGGACATCGGCGGTTCCTGGGGTGACGCGGCGGGAGGTTCCGGCGACGCTAGGTCGGCAGTCTGGGAATCGGCCGAGAACCCGGACCGACGTCACCGACCGTGCACCAACCCCGCACACCATCGCGAGCCGCTACGACCGGGAGGGCACCCACGCCGCCGCCCGACCGACTCGCCCGGAGACAGCTCCGCCCCCGGCCCCACGTGGGGACCGAGGGCGGAGGACAGGGGGTTCAGCCCGCGTTGCGTCGGGCTGCGCGCCGCGCGGCGAGCTCATCCTGCGGGGAGTCGACGGCGGGCTGGTCGTCCACCCGCTCGGTGGGCAGCTCGGCCAGCGAGCCCTCGACCTCGCGCCAGACCCGACCGACGGCGATGCCGAAGACGCCCTGACCGCCCTGCACCAGGTCGATCACCTCGTCGGCGGAGGTGCACTCGTAGACCGAGGCGCCGTCGGACATCAGGGTGATCTGCGCCAGGTCGTCGACACCGCGCTCGCGCAGGTGACCGACGGCGGCCCGGATCTGCTGCAGCGAGACGCCGGTGTCCAGCAGTCGCTTGACCACCTTGAGCACCAGGATGTCGCGGAAGGAGTACAGCCGCTGGGTGCCGGAGCCGTGGGCGGGTCGCACGGTGGGCTCGACCAGCCCGGTGCGCGCCCAGTAGTCGAGCTGCCGGTAGGTGATCCCCGCGGCGCGGCAGGCGGTCGGACCGCGGTAGCCGGAGGCGGTGTCCAGGTCGGGCAGCTCGTCGCCGAACAGGAGGCCCTGCGCCCGCTGCGGGATGCTGCCGGCGGCGTCAGCCGTCTGTTCGGTGCCGGTCACGGGTGCCTCCGAGGTATCGAACCGCGGCTGTCGCGGTACGTCTGATGTCAACGCTAGGCCGGGGGGCTGACACGGTCAACGACCGCTGACCTGGGCGTCCAGAGCGTGTCGTCGTCGGCGAGTCTTACCTTCGACCTGAGGTTGAAGCTACCGGTTCTCGGCGTCCGGCGCAGGCGACGCGCCGCCGTCGTCGAAATCTTCTGGTTCCACCTGATCGAGGAACTCGCGGAACCGCTCCACCTCGTCCTCGGACTCGACGGCCGACCCCTCCGGCACCTCGGTGACCTGCGCCTCCACCCCCGCCTGGGCGAGCACGTCGACGGCGCACAGCACCGGACAGTCCATCCGCACGGCCAGCGCCAGCGCGTCCGAGGCCCGGGCATCCACCCGCTCCTCCTCGCCGAGCACCAGCGCGGCGTGGAAGATGCCGCCGGACAGCTCGGTGATCTCCACCCGGGTGAGGCGGGTGTGCAGGGTGTTGAGCACCGATCGCAGCAGGTCGTGGGTCATCGGCCGCGGTGGGACGATCCCTGCCTGGGCGGTGGCGATGGCCGCCGCTTCCACCGGGCCGATCGAGATCGGCACCACCAGCTCGCCGATCGGCTCCAGCAGGAGGACGACCAGCTCCTCGTCATCGGGGTGCCGGCGCACGCCCAGCACCTCCACCTCGACCAGATCGTCGTCCATGGCTCTCACGCTACGGCGGGTGCGCCCGCGCCGCTCGACACGACCGGCGCTGCCGCAGCTCAGTCCGTCAGACCGGCGACCCCACCGCGGACCAGTGCGGTGTGCAAGCGGGTGCACAGCTCCCCCACCTCGGCGGCGGTGGTGCTGGCCCGGCCCTGCGAGGAGGGGGCGTTCTGGCCGCGCCACGGCGCGACCACGGTCTCCACCAGGTCGATCTGCCGGTCGGCGGCGGTGCGGAAGGTCCGCAGGTGCCGGGCCTGCACGCCGTGCTCGGCGAGGGCGGCGGCGGCGGCCACCACCTCCTTGGCCCAGGCGTCCAGGTGTCCGGAGGCCGAGGGCCGCAGCACGCCCGCGGCGACCAGGTCGGCCACCACGGACTGCTCGACCCCGACCTCGGCGGCCAGCTCGGCCACCGTGTACCGACCGTCGCCCGGCCCCTGGCGCACGACGCCGTCCTCGGCCACCACCCGGGCAGCCGGTGCGGGCTCGTCGGCGACCCCGGCGTCCAGCTCGGCCAACCGCTCGCCGATCACCTTCAACGGGACGTAGCGGTCACGCTGCTCGCGCAGCACGAAGCGCAGGCGCTCCAGATCGGCCGGGCTGTACTGCCGGTAGCCGGCCGGAGTGCGTACCGGGTCCACCAGGCCCTGCTCCTCCAGGAAGCGCAGCTTGGAGTTGGTCACCGCCGGGAATTCGACCCGCAGGGCGGCCAGCACGTCGGAGATCCGCATCGTGGCGGCCCGGGACAGCCCACGCGGCCAGGCACCGGCGGCCGCCGGCTGTTCAGCGGCCTGCGGCGCGGACTCCGGTTCCGGAACCCGTGCCGGGCGTGCTGCCATCAGGAGTCGGTCGAGCCGCGGTGCGCCGCCGGGCTCGGGTGGAACGTCATCCGGAACTTGCCGATCTGGACCTCGTCCCCCGGGCGGAGCACGACGGCGTCGATCCGCTCCCGGTTGACGTAGGTGCCGTTCAGCGAGCCGATGTCCCGGACCACGAAGTCGTCCAGCTCACGCACGAACTCGGCGTGCTTGCGGGAGACCGTCACGTCGTCCAGGAAGATGTCGGCGTCGGTGCTGCGCCCCGCGACGGTGCGGTCGGCGTCCAGCAGGAAGCGCGCGCCGGATCCGGGGCCGCCCCGCTGCATCACCAGCAACGCGGAGGTGCGCGGCAGCGCCTGCACGGCGGCGGACTGCTCGGCGGTCAGGCCCAGGGCGACCGGCTCGCCGTCCAACGGCCCGATGCTGCCGAAGGCGAGCGTGGTGTCCTCGGGCCTGCCGGCGACTGGCCCGTTCTGCGCGCCGGACCCGGATGCCCCGGGCACCTGCTGCTCCTCGCTCATGCCACCTCCCAGCGTGGATGCGTCACTTTCCTGCCCCGACCTGCGCCGGGGTCCTGGCGGACAGCCTATGCGGCGACGGGGGTCACGCACACCCCGCGCGCGCCGATCAGCCCTGTGGATCCGGTTCCGGGGTGGCGAACTGCGGGGTGCTCAGCGTGCGCAGCGCGGTGATCTGGAGCAGGTCCTGCTTGTCGACCTGGGCGGTTCCACCGTCGATCTGCACCTTGGCGATCGCCCCACCGGGGATCGCCATCGCGGTCGCCATGGTGTCCGGGTCGCCGATCGCGAACCAGCGGTACGGCGGGTCCTGGGGCACCCCGTTGACCTCGATCCCGGAGCCGGTGCCGACGATCGGGCTGGTGGCGGTGATCCGCTGGTCGTTGAACTGCACGGCCTCGGCCCCGGCGTTGCGCAGCTCCTCCAACAGGTTCAGCAGGGTCAGCGCCGACACCGACCCGCTCGGGTCGTTGACGGTGATCGCCACCCCCGGCCCCTGGGCGGGCAGTCGCCCGGAGAGGATGCCCTGCGCCGCCGCCGACCGGGTGGCACTCTCCAATGCCGCCTCCTGGCTGGTCGAGCCGGAACGCAGGTCCTGCCGGGTCTGTTCCAGATCCGCGACCTGGTCGGCGAGCTGATCCGCCTGCCGGGTGGTCTGGTCGAGCAGGCTGACCAGCTCCGACTGCCGCATCGTGGTCAGCGACTCCTCACCGGTCGACCTGACCTGGAGGGCGATCGCGAAGCCCAGCAGCGCGCAGAGCAGGCCGGTGATCAGCTGCGCACGGGTGGCCCGGGGCCGCAGCGCGTGCGCGAGGGTGCGCCAGCCGTCCCGCGCCGACCGGGTGGCGACCTCGGGGGCGGGTTGCGGCGGGGTGTCCTGGTCCGGGCTCATGCCTTGAACAGGTGTCGGCGGATCGCCGCGACGTTGGAGAAGATCCGGATGCCGAGCACGACCACCACACCGGTGGACAGCTGCGACCCGACGCCGAGCTGGTCGCCGAGGAAGACGATCAGCGCCGCGACCACCACGTTGGACAGGAAGGACACCAGGAACACCCGGTCGTCGAAGATCCCGTCCAGCACCGCGCGCAGACCCCCGAACAGCGCGTCGAGGGCGGCGACCACGGCGATCGGCAGGTACGGCTGCAACTCCGCCGGGATGGTCGGGTGGAAGACCAGTCCGGCGATCACGCCCAGGGCCAGTCCGATGACGGCGATCACTCAGCTCTCCTCCGCGTCGGGGGTGTTCAGTGTGCCAGCCGGGTCCTGCAGCACCGACACACCCGGCGGCAGGGTCGCCGAGCGCAGGGTGGGCGCGGCGGCGCCGGGCAGGTGCAGCTCCTGCTGGCCGCTCAGCTGGACGCCGATCGAGTAGGTGGACTGCAGCACCGCGAGCAACTGCCCCGCGGTCGACCGGGCCAGCGCCGTCTGCATCCCCTGCGGATCGCCGATCGCCTCCACGGTGTACGGGCCGACCAGCGGCACCACGTCGACCAGGATCGCGTCCCCCGCGGTGCGGATCGCGGTGGTGGTGGTCAGGCGCTGACCGTTCACCGCGATCGCCTCCGCCCCGGCGGCCCAGAGCCCATTGACCAGGGTCTGCAGGTCGGAGTCGCGCACCCGGGAGTCCAGGTCGGTCTCCGGGTCGTCGGTCTCCGCGTCGCTGAGCGTGATCCGCAGTCCCGCACCCGTGGCGGCCACCGTGCCGGTGCTCAGCTGGTCGGCGGCCAGCTGGTCCAGCAGCGGGGAGTCCGACCCGGACAGCGCCGCCGACTGCAACGCGTCGATCTCCGACTGCAGGCTGGTGCTCTCGGTGCGCAACCGGTCGAGCTCGTCGGTGCGTTCGGTGATCTGCTGCGCCAGCACCTCGCGGGCCGCCAGCGCACCCGGCTGCGGAGCGCGCAGCGCCACGACCGACCAGGTGAAGGCGGCGCCGAGGGCCACCGCGAGCACGGCGACGGCGGCGGTCCCCCACCGGGTGTGCCGCGGCGGGTGGCCCTCCCGGGCGCGTCGGTCGGCGGCGGCCCGGTACCCCGGGTCCAGGGGGTTGCGCATCACGTCGGTCAGCACCGACATGGAGGCGTCCCTGCGTCGCGGAGCCGCCACGATCAGACGGTGACCGGGCGGGCGTCGTCGCGCATGATCAACGGCCACGCCTGGCGGACGTAGAGCAGCCCGGCGAACCAGTACAGGACGATCCCCCACCAGGCGAAGGCCCAGCCGAACACCGATGCCAGGTCGCCGACCACGCCGCCCCAGTGCGCGAGCAGCAGCAGCGGGAAGGCGTAGAGCAGCGCGAAGGTCCCGGCCTTGCCCGCCAGGTGCACCTGCAACGGACCGTAGCCGCGGCGGGCGAGCAGGAGCAGCAGCACGAAGAGCATCAGCTCCCGGGCCAACAGCACCCCGACCAGCCACCACGGCACCACGCCGCGCATCGCCAGGCCGAGCAGCGTCACCAGGATGAACAGCCGGTCGGCGGCGGGGTCGAGCACCTGTCCGAGCCGGGAGACCTGGCCGAGCCGACGCGCGAGCACGCCGTCCAGCCAGTCGCTGGCACCGGAGCCGGCGAGCACCACCAGCGCCCAGCCGTCGTGCCCCCGGAAGATCAGCACCGCGAACACCGGCACCATCAGCAGCCGGATGAAGCTGATCACGTTGGGGATCGTCCACACGCGGTCGCTGATCTCGGGCTGCGCCACGGCACCTCCCCTTGTCGGCTGTTCGCGGTGTGGACCAGCGGTCATCGTATCCGGGCGCGGCAGGTGGTGGAGCACCTGACGTGCTTTTCTGGTGCGATGCGCAACGATCCGGCGACCATCGAACGTCTGCTGACCACTCCCGGCACCTGGGCGGTGGTCGGACTGTCCACCAACACCGCCCGCGCCGCCTACGGGGTGTCGGCCCTGGTGCGCGGACTCGGGCACCGGATCGTCCCGGTGCATCCCCGGGCGGAGACGGTGCACGACTCCCCCGGCGTGCGGAGCCTGGCCGAGATCGACGTGCCAGTGGACGTGGTGGACGTGTTCGTGAACGCCGGGCTGGCCGGTGCCGTGGTGGATCAGGCCATCGCGATCGGGGCGAAGGCGGTGTGGCTCCAGCTCGGCGTGATCGACCAGGCGGCGGCCGACCGGGCCGAGGCGGCGGGACTGGACGTGGTGATGGACCGCTGCCCCGCCATCGAGGCCGGTCGCCTGGGGCTGCGTGGCTGAGGTCACGGTGACCGCGGACGGGCGGGGGTCTAGACTGATGGCTCCTGACGGAGTCCGTCGCAAATCCCGTGTGCGTGTGCTGAGGCCAGCTGAGTGCCTCGATGTGGGTGTGGGGAAGACGCGACTGGTGACGAGCCGACCCGGCCACACCGACGCCGTCTCCCCCCAATGAAGGCTGATGCATGACTGTCATTGACCCTGCCCTGCCCACCACCGACTCCGCCGCCGAGGTGACCTTCGCCGATCTGGGTCTGCCCGCGACCCTGCTGGACGCCGTCACCTCCCTCGGCTTCACCACGCCGACCGCGATCCAGGCGGAGGCCATCCCGGCGCTGCTGTCCGGCCGTGACATCACCGGTGTCGCCCAGACCGGCACCGGCAAGACCGCCGCCTTCGGCCTGCCGCTGCTCGCCGCCGTCGACCCGGAGCTGCCGGAGGTGCAGGCCCTGGTGCTCGCGCCGACCCGTGAGCTCGCCCAGCAGGTCGCCGACGCGCTCAGCTCCTTCGCCGCGGGCATCGAGGGCCTGGAGGTCGTCTCGGTGTACGGCGGTTCGCCGTTCCTGCCGCAGGCCCGCGCCCTCAAGCGTGGTGCCCAGGTCGTCGTCGGCACCCCCGGCCGGGTCATCGACCACCTCGAGCGTCGCACCATGTCGCTGGACGCGGTGAAGTTCCTGGTGCTGGACGAGGCCGACGAGATGCTGCGGATGGGCTTCGCCGAGGACGTCGACCGGATCGCCTCCCAGGCGCCGAAGGAGCGTCAGGTCGCGCTGTTCTCCGCCACCATGCCGCCGCAGATCCGCCGGGTCGCCAACGACCACCTGACCGACCCGGTCGCGATCCAGGTCGCTCGGCAGTCGTCGACCGTGGCCTCGGTCCGTCAGACCTACGCCGTGGTCCCGTTCCGGCACAAGGCCGGTGCGCTGGCCCGCGTGCTCGCCGTGACCGAGGCCGAGGCGGCGATCGTCTTCGTCCGGACCCGGTCCGCCGCGGAGGACGTCGCGGTCTCCCTGGTCGAGCGCGGTGTCGCCGCCGCGTACATCTCCGGTGACGTGGCCCAGGGCGACCGGGAGAAGATCGTCGAGCGGGTGCGCTCCGGTGCGATCTCCGTGCTGGTCGCCACCGACGTCGCGGCCCGTGGCCTGGACATCGAGCGGATCGGGCTGGTCGTGAACTTCGACGTGCCCGGCGAGCCCGAGGCCTACGTGCACCGCATCGGCCGGACCGGCCGTGCCGGTCGCACCGGTGAGGCGCTGACCTTCGTCACCCCGAACGAGAACGGCAAGCTGCGGTCGATCGAGCGCACCACGCGCCAGACGCTGGAGCAGGTGCAGATCCCCTCCCCTGCCGACGTCTCCGCGCACAAGGTGGCCCAGCTGCTCGGTCGGATCCCGGCCCGGCAGGCGAAGGACCGGCTCAGCCTGTACCGCGCCGCCGCCGCCGACTTCCTGGCCGAGCACCCCGAGCTGGACGCGATCGAGATGGTCGCGACCCTGGCGGCACTGGCCGTCGGCGACGAGGGACCGCTGCCGCGCAGCGAGCAGGGCGACGACATGGACGACGCCCTGTCCCGTGCCACCCTGCGGGGCGGCGGCGCCGACCACGCTGACCGTCCGGCCCGTCCCCGCAACGCCTCCCGTCCGACCGGTGGCCTGCGCTACCGGGTCGCCGTCGGGCGTAACCACGGCGTGCAGGCGGGTGCGATCGTCGGCGCGCTGACCAACGAGGGCGGCCTGACCGGGCAGGACCTGGGCAAGATCGACATCTTCAGCAGCTTCTCGCTGGTGGAGATTCCCGGTGGCCTCAGCCCGGAGGCGTTCGACCGGATCGGGCGCGCCCGGGTCGCCGGCCGTCCGCTGCGGATCCAGACCGACTCCGGTCCGCGTCCGAGCCGCGGTGGTCCGGCCGGGTCGCGTGGCACCGAGGGCCCGCGTCGTGAGCACCGCGAGGGTGGCGCGCGACGCCACGAGTCCGGCCCTCGCCGCGCTCCGGCCCGCGACCGCTACTGACCCGCACGCCCCGAAGGGCCGCTTCCCTCCCGGGAAGCGGCCCTTCGTGCGCCCCGGTGCCGCCGAGACTACGGAAACAGTCGCATTCAGGGTCGAGAAGCGTTGCTTTCCGTAGTCTCGGCGGGGGCGGAAGGCACGTGCAGGGCGGAGCGGAGTGCGTGCAGGGGGCGCGGGGTCAGACGGCGGCGCGGACTGCGGCGGCGAAGGTGTCGACGTCCTGCTCGGTGGTGTCGAAGGCGCACATCCACCGCACCTCGCCCGTGGCGCGGTTCCAGTCGTAGAAGAACGCCGCGTTCTCCCGCAGACGGTCGGCGGCACCGGCGGGCAGGGCGGCGAACACCCCGTTCGACTGGGTGGGCTGGGTCAGCCGGACGCCGGGGATGTCGGCGACGGCCGCGGACAGCCGGGCCGCCATCGCATTCGCCTGCCGCGCCGACCGCAGCCACAGGTCGCCCTCGAACAGCGCCACCAACTGCGCGGACACGAAGCGCATCTTGGAGGCCAGCTGCATGTCGACCTTGCGCTGGTAGGCGATGCCCGGAGTGGCCTCCGGGTCGAGAACCACGACGATCTCCCCGAACACGGCACCGTTCTTGGTGCCGCCCAGGCTGATGGTGTCCACGCCGACGTCGGTGGTGAAGTCACCCATCGGCAGGTCGAGCGCGGCGGCGGCGTTCGCCAGCCGGGCACCGTCGACGTGCACCCGCATGCCCAGGCCGTGCGCGTGCGCGGTGATCGCGGCGATCTCCTGCGGGGTGTAGAGCGTGCCGACCTCGGTGGTCTGGGTGATCGACACCACGCCGGGCTGGGCGCGGTGCTGGTCGCCGAAGCCGTGCGCGTGCCGGTCGATCAGCTCGGGGGTGAGCTTGCCGTCCGGGGTCGGGACCGTCAGCAGCTTGATGCCGCCGATCCGCTCCGGTGCGGCGTTCTCGTCGGTGTTGATGTGGGCGGTCTCGGCGCAGATCACCGCGCCCCAGCGCGGCAGCATGGTCTGCAGGGCGAGGACGTTCGCGCCGGTGCCGTTGAACACCGGGTAGCCGACGGCGGTGTCGCCGAAGTGGCCGCGGAGCACCTCCTGCAGGCGCTCGGTGTAGACGTCCGCACCGTAGGCGCGCTGGTGGCCGTCGTTGGCGCTGGCCAGCGCGGCCAGGATCTCGGGGTGCACCCCGGCGTAGTTGTCGGAGGCGAAGGTCCGGGCGTCACGATCGTGCAGGATGTCCACCCGCACATTCTGCCCGGTCAGGCGGTGGGGTCCTGACCCGCCGCGAGCTTCGCGCGGCAGTCGCCGCAGGTGCCGACCAGCTCGATGGTGTGCGCCACGTCGGAGAAACCGTGGCTGGCGCCGACCTGGTCCGCCCAGGTCTCGGCGCCGGGGCCGTCGATCTCGACCGCGGTGCCGCAGTACCGGCACATCAGGTGGTGGTGGTGGCTGCGGCGCTCACAGCGTCGGTAGACCGACTCGCCCTCCGGGGAGCGCAGCACGTCGACCTCACCCTGTTCGGCCAGGGTCTGTACCGCGCGGTAGACCGTGGCCAGTCCGGTGGTGGAGCCCTGCGCCTTGAGCAGGTCGTGCAGCTGCTGGGCGGAGCGGAACTCGTCCAGGTCGTCGAGCAGGGACAGGATCTCCGTCCGCTGACGGGTGGTGCGCTGGACGACGGCCATCGGGTTCCTCTCTCTGCCGGTGGAACGGCCCACCATGGTAGGCCACGAGCCGGGGACCCCAACGGGTCCCCGGCTCGTGAACAGTGCTACGCGGCCCGGGATTCCGGGCCTCGGATCACTTGGCGACGGCGCGCTTCAGGGCGGAGCCGGCGGTGATCTTCACCCGGTAGCCGGCCGGGATGTCCAGCGGCTCGCCGGTCTGCGGGTTGATGCCGGTACGGGCGGCGCGCTCGGCGCGGGAGACAGCGAACAGACCCGGGATGGTCACCGACTCGCCCGCGGACAGCTGCTCGACCAGGACCTCCTGGAAGGCCTTGAGGGCCGCGTCGGCGGCGGTGTTGGTCAGACCGGCCTTACCGGCGATGGCCTGGACGAGCTCAGTGCGGTTCACGCTCACGGATGTGCTCCTTGTGGAATGGTCGAGGTGATCGGTGCGCGCCGGTGACCCCACAGGGCGGGATTTCGGCGGTCCGACGGCCAAGACCATAACGGGATGAGGCCCCTGCCGTGCAATGACGCGGATCGGCGTGTCTCACCGGCGGGCACTCAGGTGGTCGATCAGGGTGTCCGTGTCCCAGGCGTTCAGCACCCGGTCCGGCCCGATCCCGTGCTCCGCCGCGCGCCGGCAGCCGACCCCCTGCCAGGCCAGTTGACCGGGTGCGTGCGCGTCGGTGTCGATGGTGAACAGGCACCCGGCGTCGACCGCGATCGCCAGCAGCTCGTGCGGCGGATCCAGGCGGTCCGGGCGGCAGTTGATCTCCACCGCGACCCCGTGCTCGGCGCAGTCGGCGAACACCGCCTCGGCATCGAATGTGCTGGCAGGACGCTTGCGCGACCCGGTCAGCTGCCGTCCGGTGCAGTGCCCGAGCACGTCGACCCGCGGGTTGGCTACCGCCGCCCGCATCCGCCGGGTCATCGCGGCGCCGTCCATCCGCAGCTTGGAGTGCACCGAGGCGACCACCACGTCCAACCGGTCCAGCAGCTCCGGCTCCTGGTCCAGGGACCCGTCGTCCAGGATGTCGACCTCGATGCCGGTCAACACCCGGAACGGGGCGATGGCGGCATTCAACGCCTCGATCTGGTTCAGCTGAGCGCGCAATCGTGCCGGGGACAGGCCGGAGGCGATGGTGAGCCGCGGCGAGTGGTCGGTGATCGCCAGGTAGCGGTGGCCGAGCTCCATCGCCGCCAACACCATCTCCTGGATCGGGGTGGCACCGTCGGAGGCCTCGGAGTGCGCGTGCAGGTCGCCGACCAGCGCCGCGCGGAGGGCTGCCGCCGCACCATCCAGCTCGTCCTCGGGGTACTTCGCCGCCAGGTCGTCGAGATAGGGCTGCGGACCACCCGTGGCCGCGGCGGTGGCGACCTCGGCGGTGCGCGATCCGACGCCGGGCAACTCGGTCAACGTCCCGGCACGCACCCGCTGGGCCAGCTCGTGTGCGTCCAGGGGCTCCAGGGCCGCCACCGCCGCGCGGAACGCCTCCGAGCGGTAGGAGGTGGCACCGCCGCGTTCCAGCAGGTAGGCGGCGCGGCGCAGGGCGGTGGCGACGGTGGCGGGCAGCTCGGACTCGGGGTCCGGGTGGGTGCGGGCCGCCATGGATCAGGAGGCGCGCTTCACGGCGGGCTTGCGGGTGGACGTCGTGCTCGTTCCGGTCTTGCCGGCCGCGCGCTTGGTGGCGGGCTTCGCCTCGGTCGAGGCGGACTTCGACGCCGTCGACTTCGCAGCACTGGACTTCGACGCGGTGGACTTCGCGGTGGACGACTTCGCGGTGGACGACTTCGTGGCGGTGGACTTCGAGCCGGTCGACTTCGCGCCCGATGCCGTGCCCGTCGAGGTGCCCGTCGAGGTGCCCTTCGCCGCGGTCTTCCGGCCGGACGAGGTGGCACCGGTCGCCTTCTTCGCGGCGGGCTTCCTCGTCCGCTTCGCGGGCGCGGCCTCCTGCTCAGCGCCGTCCTCCCCGCGGGCCGAACGGGCCTTCTCCACACTGCGCTGCAACGCGGCCAGCAGATCGACCACCTCGCCGCCGGTGCCGCCCGCACCGACCTCCTCCTCGGCGGGCCGCTCCTGCACCGCGCCGTTGCTGAGCTTGGCCTCGATCACCGACTCCAGCGCCGTCACGTACCGGTCCTCGAAGCCGCTCGGGTCGAAGTCCCCCGCCAGCTGCTCGACCAGGGAGGACGCCATCGCCAGTTCCTGCGGGCGGACCTGCACCTCGTTGTCCAGGATCGGGAAGTCGGCCGCCCGCACCTCGTCCGGCCAGAGCAGGGTCTGCAGGCAGATCACGTCGTCGCGGACCCGGAGCACCGCCATCGACTCGCGCTGGCGCAGGGCGACCTTGACCACGGCCATCCGGTCGGTGGTCGCCAGCGCCTCACGCAGCAGGGCGTAGGGCTTGGCGGCGGTGCGGTCGGGCTCGAGGTAGTAGGTCTTGGCCAGCAGGATCGGGTCGACCTGGTCGGCCGGGACGAACTCCAGCACCTCGATCTCCCGCTCGGTGGTCAGCGGCAGCTGCGCCAGGTCCTGGTCGTCGAGCACCACCAGGCGGCCGTCGTCCGTCTCGTAGCCCTTGGCGATCTCCGACATCTCGACCGGCTCGTCCTCGATCGAGCACACCCGGCGGTACCGGATCCGGCCGCCGTCGGTGCGGTGCACCTGGTGCAGCGGCACCTCGTGCTCACCGGTGGCGGCGTAGAGCTTGACCGGCACGTTGACCAGCCCGAAGGCCACCGCACCCTTCCAGATCGCGCGCATCGTCGACTCCCTCCGGTGCGTGTGCGGCCGATGCTGTGGCGGATCGCGACAGCGTCCGTTCTCTGGGCAGGATGGCCCCATGCAGCCCATGCTCGCCACCGCAGCGACACCCCCGGACGCCCCGCCGGCCGGTGCCGGCTGGCGGTACGAGGTGAAGTGGGACGGGGTGCGCATCCTGGCGGACACCACCGGCGGGCGACTGCGCCTGCTGGGGCGCAACGGCCGGGACGCCCGGGCCGCCTATCCCGAGCTGGACGTCCTGGACGCGTTGCCCGGTGCGGTGCTGGACGGGGAGGTCGTCGCGATGCGGGACGGGGTGCCGTCGTTCTCCGCCCTGGCCGAACGGATGCACGTCCGGGACCGCGCCAGGGCGCTGCGGCTGAGCACCCGGCTGCCGATCAGCTACGTGGTCTTCGATGTGCTGAGCCTGTACGGGGTGGACCTGACCCGCAGCCCGCTGGACGAACGGCGGGCGACGCTGGAACGGCTCGACCTGCCGGTGCCGGTCACGCTGTCGCCGGTCTACGACGACGGCGCGTTGCTCTGGCAGGCCACCCGGGAGCAGGGGTTGGAGGGGGTGGTCGCCAAGCGCGCCGGGTCGACCTACCAGCCGGGCCGACGCTCCCCGGACTGGGTGAAGGCCGTGCACCGTGCCACCCGCACCGCCCTGGTCTGCGGCTGGCGGCCGGAGAGCACCGGCTCGGGCCGCCTCGGGTCGCTGCTGCTGGCGGCACCCGGGCCCGACGGCGAGCTGCGCTACCTGGGCAAGGCGGGATCGGGCCTCACCGACGCGATGGGGCTGCAGGCGCTGCTCGCCCCATTGCGCCGGGACGGCTCGCCGCTGGCCGAGGACCTGCCGCCGGAGGACAGCCGTGGCACCGTGTGGGTCGAACCCCGGGTGCTGGTGGATGTCCGCTACCTGGCCCGCACCCCGACCGGGCGGTTGCGCCAGCCGGTGATCCGGGGCGTGCGCGATGACACCGACGTCGACCCGTGGGAGCAGCGATGACCGACCAGCCGCAGATCGTCCGGGTCGGCGACCGGGACGTGAAGCTCACCCACCTCGACAAGGTGCTCTACCCCGGCGGCTTCACCAAGGCCGAGGCGGTCGACTACGTGGTCCGGGTGGCCGCACCGCTGCTGGCCCAGCTGCGCGACCGGCCGGTGACCAGGATCCGGTTCCCGGACGGCGTCGGCGGCCAGCAGTTCTTCGAGAAGAACACCCCGCGCGGCGCGCCGTCCTGGCTCCGGCGACAGACCCTGCGCGCGGCACCCGGTGCGGAGGACGAGGGCAAGGAACTCGACCTGCCCTTCCTGGACGACGTGGCGGGCCTGGTGTGGGCGACCAATGCCGGGGCGCTGGAGCTGCACACCCCGCAGTGGCGGGTCGGCCCGCGCGGTGGGCTGCGGAACCCGGACCGGCTGGTGATCGACCTCGACCCGGGTGCCCCGGCCGGACTCGACGAGTGCGCCCGAGTCGCCCACCTGGTCGCCGACCGGCTGGCCGAGGACGGGCTGACCGACACCGTGCCGGTCACCTCCGGGTCCAAGGGCCTGCAGCTGTACGCGGTGCTGGACGGCAAGCGGGACGCGATGACGATCCGACAGTACGCCCGCGACCTGGCGCACGAGCTGGCCGCCGCCCACCCGGGGCAGATCGTGGCGACCCAGAAGAAGGAGCTGCGCCGGGGCAAGGTGCTGCTCGACTGGTCGCAGAACCACCCGGCCAAGACCACGATCACGCCGTATTCGCTGCGCGGGCGCGAACGGGTGGCGGCGGCGGCACCGCGCTGGTGGCCGGAGGTCGAGCCCGGACTGACCCAGCTCTCCCCCGCCGAGGTGATCGCCCGACTGGACGAACGCGGGGACCCGTTCGATCGCCTCTGACGTGTCATCTATCATCGCGGGGCGCCCGGACGCATAGGGGTGGGCCACCAGCCGCGGTGGCACAGCCGGTGTGCACCCGACGTCGGAGGACCCAACCCCGTGATTCGGATCGGCATCGTCGAGGACGACCCGGCCAGCGCGCAGCTGCTGGTCGGTTACCTCCGGCGCTATCAGGACGAGCACGCCGAGGAGTTCGACGTCCGGGTGTTCTCCGACGGCGCCCAGGTGGTCAAGCACTACCGGCCGGACTTCGACATCCTGCTGCTGGACGTGCAGATGGCCGAGCTGGACGGCTTCGCCACCGCCGAGCGCATCCGCGCCGTCGACCGGGACGTGGTGATCGTCTTCATCACCAACATGGCCCAGTACGCGATCCGCGGCTACGAGGTCGACGCGCTGTCCTACCTGCTCAAGCCGGTGGCCTACTTCCCGTTCTCCCAGGAGATCGCCCGGTCGTTGGAGCGGATCCGCCGCCGCAGCGCCGAGTACCTGCTGCTGCCGGTGGACGGCGGGGTGGCCCGGGTCGACGTCGCCGACGTGATCTTCGCCGAGAGCGTCAAGCACCGGATCGTGCTGCACACCACCGCCGGGATGTACGGGATGACCGGTGCGCTGAAGACCCTGGAGGGCCAGCTCGGTGCGCACGGGTTCTTCCGGTCGAACTCCTGCTACCTGGTGAATCTGCGACACGTGCAGGGGGTGCGGCAGAACAGCTGCCAGTTGGTCGGCGGCCATGACCTGGTGATCAGCCGCCCCCGGAAGAAGGCGTTCCTCGCCGCACTCACCGACTACCTGGCCGGGCGGCCGCTGTGATCACCCAACTGCTGCCGGACATCCCACGGGAGCTGACCGGCTTCGCCGAGTGGTCCGCCTGCCTGGTCTACGTGCTCCTGCTGCGCAAGCGGATGCGCTGGCGGCGGCTGGTCCCGGTGCTCGCGGTGGGTCTCGGGGCGCAGATCGGCGTGCAGATGCTGGCCGGGACCTTCCCGCTGGCGCTGTGGTCCTTCGGCATGGCGCTCGCCGTCGTCACCATGTTCGGCACCATCTGGGCGGCGGCCCGGGTCACGGTGCGCGAGGCCGGGTACTTCTGCGCCCGTGCCCTGGTGCTGGCCGAACTGGTCGCCGCCCTGCACTGGCAGCTGCACTGCTACTTCTTCGTCGAGGGTCGGCACCCGCTAACGCTGCGGGCGCTGGTGTTCGCGCTGGTCTACCTGGGCGCCTTCGCCCTGGCCTGGCTGATCGAACGGCGGCACTTCGGCCCGGAGGCACCGCTGGACATCACCCGGCGTGATCTGGCGTCGGCCGCGGCCATCGCCGGGGTGACCTTCCTGGTGAGCAATCTGAGCTTCCTGACCGCGAACAGCCCGTTCAGCGGGCGGCTCGGGTTGGAGATCTTCTACATCCGCACCCTGGTCGACCTGTGCGGCTTCGTGGCGCTGTACGCCCAGCAGGGTCAGCACCTGGCGCAGCGGGCCGCCGCCGAACTGCGGGCGATCGACGACATCCTGCGCACCCAGCACGCCCAGTACCTGGTCTCGAAGCGGAGCATGGACCGGATCAACCGCAAGTACCACGACCTGAAGCACCAGATCGGGGTGATCCGCGCGGAGATGGATCCCGGCCGCCAGGCCACCTACCTGGACGAGCTGGAAGCCAGCGTCCAGACCTACGAGCAGCAGGCCCGCACCGGCAACGGCGTGCTGGACGTGCTGCTGACCACCAAGTCGATGGCGGCGGCCGAACGGGACATCGACCTGACCTGCGTGGCGGACGGGCAGGCGCTGGACTTCCTGTCGGTGATGGACATCTGCACGGTGGTCGGCAACGCGCTGGACAACGCGATCGAGGGCGCGCAGGCGGTGCCGGACACCGAGAAGCGCCTGGTCAAGCTCGCGTTGCACAGCCGGAACGGGTTGACGGTCTTCACCGTGGAGAACTACTTCACCGGTGAGCTGCGCACCGAGGACGGCCAGATCGTCACCAAGCACGCCGACCGGGACAGCCACGGTTACGGACTCAAGAGCATCCGGTACACGGCGGAGAAGTACGGCGGCTCGATGACGGTGCACGCCGCCGACAACTGGTTCTCGCTCCGGGTGCTGCTGCCCGCCCCCGACGGGCGTCAGCGCTGAGCGCTCATCCGGTCCCAGAGCGCCAGTGCCGACGCGATCGCCATGTGCATGTCGAGGTAGAGGTAGCTGCCCAGCCTGCCGCCGAAGTGCACCTGGGGTTCCCCGGCCGCCAGTTCCCGGTACGCGGCCAGGCGTTCCCGGTCCTGCGCGGTGCCCACCGGGTAGTACGGCTCGTCCTGCGGCCCGGCGGTGTGCGAGAACTCCCGCATGATCACCGTGCGCTCCTGGCTGTGCCGGTCCTCGCGCTCGGGGTGGAAGTGCCGGAACTCGTGGATCCGGGTGTAGGGCACCTCGGGGTCGGCGTAGTTCATCACGCTGGTGCCCTGGAAGTCCCGGGTGTCCACCACCTCGGTCTCCAGGGTCAGCCCGCGCCACCCGAGCACCCCGGCGCTGTGGTCGAAGTACCGGTCCAGCGGTCCGGTGTAGACGATCGGCAGCTGCCCGCGGGTGGCCGCCTGGTGCAGCGGCTGGGAGGGGTCGAAGAAGTCCACGCCCAGCGCCACGTCGATCCGCGGGTGGGAGGCCATCGCCTCGAACCAGGCCGGGTAGCCGTCGCGGGGCAGCCCCTCGTGGGTGTCGGAGAAGTACCGGTTGTCGTAGGCGTAGCGCACCGGCAGCCGGGTGATCACCGACGCCGGCAGCTCCCGCGGATCGGTCTGCCACTGCTTGGCGGTGTAGCCCTTGATGAAGGCCTCGTACAGCGGGCGGCCGATCAGCGAGATCGCCTTCTCCTCCAGGTTCGACGCCTGCGACCCGTCCACCTCGGCCGCCTGCTCGGCGACCAGGGCGCGGGCGGCGTCCGGACCCAGCGCGGTGCCGAAGAACTGGTTCAGGGTGCCCAGGTTGATCGGCAGCGGGTACACCGTGCCGCCGTGCGTGGAGTACACCCGGTGCCGGTAGTCGGTGAAGGCGGTGAACCGGCGCACGTACGCCCAGACCCGCTCGTTCGAGGTGTGGAAGATGTGCGAGCCGTAGCGGTGCACCTCGATCCCGGTGCCCGGATCGACCTCGGTGTAGGCGTTGCCGCCCAGGTGCGTCCGGCGGTCGATCACCTGCACCCGCAGCCCCGCCTGCGCCGCCCGCTCCGCCACGGTGAGTCCGAACAGCCCGGCGCCGACGACGAGCAGATCCATGCGAGCAGAGCCTTCCAGGTGACACGACCGATCCGGGCGAGTGTAGCCAGCCGCGCCCGGCGACAGATCGTGGCCCCGAACCGACAGATCGTGCACCACACCCCACCCGCGCGCGGTGACTCGGCTGTGCTGTGCCCACACACCGACGTCGCCGGCTACGACAGCCGCGCGCGCCCACTCGAAGGAGAGCTGTGACGGACAGGGCGGCAAGGAAGCCGATGAGCAACAAGAAGTTCCTGGCGATCTGGGTCCCCGTGCTCAGCGTCGTCCTGGTGCTGGTGGTCGGGGCGAACATCGCGCTCGGCATCTTCTCCAACTGGGTCTCCTCCCAGCTGGGCACCGGCACGTACACGATCACCAACGCCGAGGGCACCGAGAACTGGGACACCGAGTACTCGAAGGCCGACTACGCGACCGCCGACGAGGCCGAGGATGCGGCCGACGCGCTGGTGCGGGAGATCGCCGCCGAGGGCATCGTCCTGCTGAAGAACGAGGGCGACGCGCTCCCGCTCGGTGGCGACGACCTCAAGGTGACCCTGCTCGGGCGTGCCGCCGCCGACCCGATCTACGGCGGCTCCGGCTCCGGCTCCACCGACACCAGCAGCGCCGTCAACGTGCGGCAGGGCCTGGAGGAGTCCGGGATCGAGGTCAACGACGCGGTGTACACCGAGCTGAGCGACTTCGCCGCCGACACCCCGCGCACCAACATCGTGATGGACCTGCCGGCCGACTCGGTCTACAACATCGGCGAGATGCCCGCCGCCGACTACTCCGACGAGGCGGTGGCCTCCTTCGCCGACTACGACGACGCGGCGGTGGTCGTCATCGGTCGTGCCGGTGGTGAGGGTGGCGACCTGGCGACCAGCATGGAGGGCTGGGACGACAACTACGTCCCCGGTCAGCACCAGCTGGAGCTCAACCAGGACGAGAAGGACACCATCGCCCTGGCCCAGTCCCACTTCGACACCGTGGTGGTCGTGGTGAACGCCTCGACCAGCATGGAGCTGGGCACCGTGCAGGACGACACCGGCGTGGACGCCGTGCTCCAGGTCGGCTCCCCCGGCCAGAGCGGCTTCGCCGCCCTCGGCCAGGTGCTCACCGGTGAGGTGAACCCCTCCGGCCGCACCGTCGACCTGTACGCGGCCGACTTCACCCAGGACCCGACCTTCCAGAACATCGGCTCCTACCAGTACTCGAACGTCTCCGGCCTGGCGTCCGACGCCGGCAAGGGCGTGGACGGCAACGGCTACTTCGTCCAGTACGAGGAGGGCATCTACGTCGGCTACCGGTACTACGAGACCGCAGCCGCCGAGGGTTTCATCGACTACGACCAGGCAGTGGTGTACCCCTTCGGCTACGGCCTGAGCTACACCGACTTCCGGTGGGACGTGCTGGGCTCCACCGAGTCCGACGGCACGATCAGCACCCAGGTCCAGGTGACCAACACCGGTGACGTCGCGGGCAAGGACGTCGTGGAGCTCTACTACTCCGCGCCGTACACCCCGGGCGGCATCGAGAAGTCCGCTGTGGTGCTGGGCGCCTTCGACAAGACCGACCTGCTGGCACCGGGCGAGTCGCAGACCCTCACCCTGGACCTGGCGGTCGAGGACATGGCCTCCTACGACCAGGCCGACGCCAAGGCCTACGTGCTGGACGCCGGTGACTACCAGCTCACCGTCCGCTCCGACTCGCACACCGTGGTCGCCGACGCGATGACCTACACCGTCGAGGAGACGGTCACCTACGCCGGCGAGGACCACCGCGCGTCCGACCAGGCGCCGGTCACCAACCAGTTCGACGACGTGACCGCCGCGTTCACCGGCGAGGACGGCCACCCGCGGACCATGAGCCGGGCCGACTTCGCCGGGACCTTCCCGACCGCGCCGACCGACGCCGACCTGGTCGCCTCCGAGGAGACCGTCGCCGCCTTCGACGCCTACGACACCGAGGCAGCCGCCGAGGCGTCCGACGCCACCATGCCGACCACCGGGGCCGAGGGCGACCTGACCCTGATCGACATGCGCGGTCTGGACTACGACGACGAGCAGTGGCAGGCACTGCTGGACCAGCTCACCGTGCCGGAGATGACCTCGGTGATCCTGAACGGTGCGTACAACACCGGGGCGATCAACTCGATCGTCAAGGAGGTCACCGGCGACTACGACGGTCCGGCCGGGTTCAGCTCCTTCATCAACGACGCGATCTCCGGTGTCAGCTACCCCTCCGAGGTGCTGCTCGGCCAGACCTGGAACGTCGACCTGGCCGAGAAGATGGGCGTGTCCATCGGCAACGAGGGGCTGACCCTCGGCGCCAACGGCTGGTACGCCCCGGCGGTCAACCTGCACCGCTCCCCCTTCGCCGGGCGCAACTTCGAGTACTACTCCGAGGACCCGGTGCTCTCCGGTGAGCTCGCCACCGGCGTGGTCAGCGGTGCGGCGTCCAAGGGCGTGTACTCCTACCTCAAGCACTTCGCGCTGAACGACCAGGAGACCAACCGGGTCAACAACGGCATCGCGACCTGGGCCGACGAGCAGACGATCCGCGAGGTCTACCTCAAGGCGTTCGAGCTGCCGATCAAGAACGCCTCGGCCGAGATGACCTACCTGGCCGACGACCAGGGCACCCTGGCCACCAAGGAGATCGGCGCCACCGCGGTGATGAGCTCCTTCAACCGGATCGGGAACACCTGGGCCGGCGGCTCGCACGCGCTGATGACCGATGTGCTCCGCGAGGAGTGGGGCTTCGACGGCATCGCGATCACCGACTTCAACCTGTACAACTTCATGTACCCGGACCAGGCGATCATGGCCGGCACCGATCTGATGCTGACCTTCCAGCCGATGAAGTCGCTCGCCGACACCAGCTCCGCCGAGGGGGTGTCGAACATCCGCACCGCGACGCACAACATCCTGTTCGCGGTCGCCAACTCGAACGCGATGAACGGTGTCGCCACCGGCGCCGAGCTGAGCTACACCCCGCCGGCCTGGCGGTACTGGCAGATCGGGATCAGCGCCGTGCTGGGCCTCGGCCTGCTGGCGGCGGCCTGGGGCGTGACCCGACGGGTCCGTTCGCACCGCTGATCGACCCGTACCCACGAACGGGACGCTGCGCTAAGGTGCAGCGTCCCGTTCTGTGTGTCTGCAGGAGCTCCCCGTGAACCCGTCCGTGGCGCTGGGGACCCTGCCCCCTCGCGCGCGCACCACCACCGACCCGGTGCTGACCGTCGTCGTCCCCGCCTACGACGCCGCCGACTGCCTGGCACGAGCCCTCGACTCCCTGCTCGGCCACGACGCGGCGGTCGAGATCCTGGTGATCGACGACGGGTCCACCGACGGCACCGCCGCCGTGGCACAGCGCTACGCCGACCAGGGTCTGGTCCGGCTGATCCGGCAGCCGAACGCCGGCCACGGCGGGGCGATCAACACCGGGATCGCGCACGCCACCGGTCGGTACCTCAAGGTGGTGGATGCCGACGACTGGCTGGACCCGCAGGCATTCCGCGCCGCACTCGACACCCTGGCCGTCATCGAGCCGGTCGATCTGCTGGTGTCCAACGTCGTGTACGAGAAGACCGGCAAGCGGCGCAAGCACGTCGTCCGCTACCGCAACGCGCTCCCCCGCGCCCGGGTGTTCACCTGGCGACAGACCCGCCGGATGCGGGCACGGCAGTACCTGATGATGCACGCCCTGATCTACCGGACCGACCTGCTGCGCGACGTCGGCCTGCGGTTGCCGGAGCACACCTTCTACGTCGACAGCCTCTACGCCTGCGTGCCGCTGGCCCGGGTGCGCACCGCCTACTACCTGGACGTGGACCTGTACCGGTACTTCATCGGACGCGAGGGCCAGTCGGTGCAGGAGTCGGTGATGGTCCGCCGCCTCGATCAGCAGCTGCGGGTGAACGCGCTGTTGCAGGAGCAGCTGCTGCGCGCCGACGTGGAGCACACCGACCCCCGGCTGCGCGGTCATCTGGTGCACTACTTCCGGGCGATCTGCGTGGTGTCGTCGATCATCGCGCTCAGCGCCCGGACCCCGGAGGCGCTGGCAGACCGCGACCGGATGTGGGCACGGCTGCGCGCCGAGGACCCCACCCTGTACCGCCGGGTGCGCCGCAGCGCGATCGGGGTGCTCGCCACGCTGCCCGGCGCGCTCGGTCGCCGGGTCTCACTGCTCGCCTACCGGGCTGCCCGCCGGGTGATCGGGTTCAACTGACCTGCGGTTGCGGGGTCGGGGCCGGGGCGGCACGGTGGGTCGTGAACGCTTCCAGAGATCCTCAGGAGGATGACCATGGCCCGTGCCGAACTGCCGAAGTACACCGTTCCGTCGCTCACCGTGGAGGACGGTGCCAAGGTCGCCGAGATCCTGCAGCAGCGGCTGAACGCCCTCAACGACCTGCAGCTGACCCTCAAGCACATCCACTGGAACGTCACCGGCCCGCACTTCATCGCGGTGCACGAGATGATCGACCCGCAGGTCGACCAGGTGCGTGCGATGGTCGACGCGGTCGCCGAGCGGATCGCCACGCTCGGTGTCGCCCCGGTCGGCACGCCGGGCGCCCTGGTCGCCGCGCGTGAGTGGGACGACTACTCCATCGGCCGGGCCGGCGCGATCGAGCACCTGGGCGCGCTGAACGAGGTCTACGTCGGTGTGATCGAGGACCACCGCGCCGCCGCGGAGGCCACCGAGGAGCTGGACACGGTCACCAACGACCTGCTGGTGGGGCACCTGCACGAGCTGGAGCTGTTCCACTGGTTCGTCCGGGCGCACCTGGAGTCGGCCGGCGGTGCGCTGTCCACCGACGGCGCCGATGGTGAGAAGGAGGCGGCGGCCGCCGCCTCGCACGGCTGATCCACCCGGCGCGGAGCCCCCGGAACCGAGCGGTTCCGGGGGCTTCCTGCTGTTCGGCGCGGTGCGGTCAGAGCCGCTCGGGCTGGTCCCAGTCGTCCGAGGCGGCGAGCTGCTCGTCGTCGGGCAGCAGCTCCGCGTCCTGGAGCGAGCGCGGGCCACCGGTCGGGTCACCGCCGCTGCGGGCGTCCCGGGCGCGCAGCTCGGCCTCGGAGAGGCGCTGGTCGGCGATGCCCTCGGCGGAGGGGTCGGAGGTGAGATCGGAGTGCTTGCTCATGTCACGGTTGTACCCCGCCGATCGGCTCACGACCACCGGGACCTCACAACCCGGTGACCGTGCGCAGCCAGAGGTAGATCGGCGAGTCGGCCAGTAGCAGCAGCACCGCCCAGCCCACGGCGATCTGAGCGACCGCCGTCCACAGGATTACCCGGCGCCGCCGCCGACCGGGCTCCCGGGCCACCAACAGCAGCACGTACATCGCGGTCAGCAGCACGTAGGTCTGACCGCCCGCCTGTCGCAGGCCGGACCACAGCGACAGGTACAGCCCGGCGATGGCGATCAGCGGCGCGATCAACGACCACCGGTCGCGCACCAGCCGGAAGCCGAAGGCCACCACGAACAGCGGCACCGCCAGCATGCCCTGGGCGATCAGCTCCGCGGCGGTGGCGGCATTGATCGGGAACCAGCCGTTCGTCGCACTGGCCTCCAGTCCGCCCCACGGGTCGGCGGAGAACCACCAGGACGCGTAGAGCCAGAACGCCACCGCACCGATCGCGGGGAACATCAGCACGGCGATCGTCGCCCGGTTCGCTCCCCGTCCCAGACGGCCGGCGCGCCGGGCGAAGAACGGTGCCAGCACCCCGAGCACGATCGCGTAGAACCAGGCGCCCGGGTCCACCATCACGGCCACCCCGAGCGCGAGCCCGGCCCGGAACCCGGATTCGGTGTTCCGCTCCTCGACGAAGGAGGCGATGCCGTCCAGCGCGATCACCACGAGGGCCAGCCCGAGCAACGACTGCAGGTCCGACGCCGCCAGGTAGTAGAGCGGCGGGGTGAGCACCAGGGTGCCGAGCACCGCTGCCGTGCCCCACAGTCCGACGCCCCGGCGCGCCAGCACCCCGGCGAGACGTTGCAGCACGAAGCCGAGCACGACGGCGGCGACCAGGTTCAGCGCCAGGTCGCTGCCACCGACCACCGCGGAGATCGCGGCCGACAGCGGCGGGAAGATCTCCGCCATCCAGCCCAGCCCGGTGTCGCCCCATTCGATCAGGTCCCCGCGCGCCGACAGCGCGCGGTTCGCGACGGGCACGAAGCCGCTGCCCTGGGTGAGCAGGGCGACCAGGAGGAAGGGGAAGGCCAGGGCCAGGCGCAGCAGCCAGCGCTGCGACGGCTCGATCGGCCAGGTGTCAGGCGCCAGCCCCCTCGGTCCGAAGCGTCGGCTGGGGTGTGAGATGGGCGGTGACGCCGGTGAGGCCATGGGCGGTCTTCTCCCAGTAGTGCGGCTTGGTGATCAACTGCCACAACGCCTTGTACGCGGCGACCGAGTGCAGCAACCAGTAGAACGGATTGGCCAGCCCCCACAGGACCAGGCCGTAGCGACGCCGTTTGAAGGCGCCCATCATCGACACGTAGATCATCAGGGCCGAGCCCACCCCGAGGTTGAACAGCGAGAGCCAGAGCACCCAGCCGGGGAACAGCACGTCGAGCTGGTGCGGCTCCAGCAGCAGCGAGGCCAGGAAGACGGCGTACAGCAGCGGCACCGCGAGGAAGGTCGCCGGGGTGCCGCCCACCAGGAACAGGAACGACAGCGTCTGGCGCAGCCCGGCGACCCGGACCAGCCGGAACGGCTGACGCAGGTGCACCAGCGTGGTCTGCATGTACCCCTTGATCCACCGCGACCGCTGCCGCACGAAGTTCGGGTAGGAGGTGTTGGCCTCCTCGTAGGTGGTCGAGTCGATCACCCCGACCCGCAGACCCTCCGCCGAGGCCCGGATGCCGAGGTCGGCGTCCTCGGTGACGTTGAACGGGTCCCAGCCGCCGAGGCGCCGCAGACCGGAGATCCGGAAGTGGTTGGACGTGCCGCCGAGCGGGATCGCCAGCCGGTTGTACTCCAGTCCGGGCAGCATGTAGTCGAACCAGAACGAGTACTCCAGGGTGAACATCCGGGTCAGCAGGTTCTCCTCGGCGTTGAAGTAGTTGAGCGCCGCCTGGACGCAGACCAGCTCCTCCCCCGCCTCCCGGAAGGCCAGCACCGCCTTCTTCAGCTGGTCCGGCTCCGGCTTGTCCTCCGCGTCGTAGATGACCAGCAGCTCGCCGGTGGCGAACTCCAGGCCGACATTGCACGCCTTCGGCTTGGTCTGCGGCGCACCGGCCGGGACCGTGATGAACCGGAAGTGGCTCGGCGGGTTCGCCGCCTCGGCGGCTGCTCGGGTCTCGGTGTCGTCCTCCTCGACCAGGATCAGCACCTCCAGCTTGTGCGCCGGGTAGTCCAGAGCACCGAGGTTCTCGATCAGGTTGGCGACGATGTTCGCCTCCTTGTACACCGGCACGAGCACGGTGTAGCGCGGCAGCTCGTCGTCCCGCAGCGCGGCGAGGGCCGCGGGCTCGGTGCGGGCGACGCGTTCCATCCGTGCGCCACGGATCGATGCCCAGAACTTGAAGCCGGTGCCGATCAGGAACGCCAGACCGACCAGCACCGAGAGGGTCACCACCACGCCGTGCGGGGTGAACCAGACCGCCAGGGCGACCAGGACCAGCCCGACGACCAGCGCGACCCGCTGCCAGGGCACCAGCACCGTGCGCGCCGACTGGGCCGGGGATCGACCCCACAGGCCGAGGCTCGCCTTGTCCCGCAGCTGCGCGCCGTACAGGTCGAGCACCGTCTGCTGGAACTCCCACCGGTCGGCCAGCACCAGGAACGGCTCGACGCCGAGGACCGCGCGGATCGCGTCCCGCTGCAGCTCGTCCGGCTCGTCGATCACCGCCACCACCCGGCTGCCGTCCGCCCGGGTCTCCAGGGGCAACCAGCCCTGCTGCAGCACGGTGTCGACGTCGGCGGCCGCCAGATCGGCGTCGGTCAGCGCGGAGGCGGTGCGGGCGGTCTCCACGTAGGGCATCCCCCACAGGTCGGCCAGCGCCCGGGTGAGCGCCTGCGAGTCGACGGCACCGATGGCGACCAGCACCTCACCGATCTGCGCGCCGGAGCTGCGGGCCACCTCCGCGGCCGAGTCCAGCACCTGCCGCTCCACCAACCCGCGTTCGGCCAGGTAGTCGCCCACCCGGCGCACGTTCTCGTGCCGTCCCACGTCTCACCCCTCCTGTGCCACCGCTGTGACCCTAGGCAGATCCGGCGGTCGATGACCAGGCAGGGTGGTACATGTGTGCAGGACCCGCTGGATCGGGCGGCTGTGGACAGGCGAGCGCCGCGTGCTGATCGGTCAGGGCTCCCAGGAGCGCGCCTGACCCGTGGCGAACGCCACCTGCGCGGCCCGGGTCACCGGACCGGGGGTGCCGTCGCCGACCGGTCGCCCGTCCACCGCGACCACCGGCTGCACGTCGCGGGCCGAAGAGGTCAGGAACACCTCGTCGGCGTCGAGCAGCGCGTCGTAGGGCAGATCGACCTCGCGGGCGCCGACCCACTCCAGCACCAGGGCCCGGGTGATCCCGGCCAGGCAGCCGGCGGACAACGGCGGGGTCAGCAGCTCGCCGTCCCGCACCACGAAGACGTTGGTGCCGGTGCCCTCGCACAGCTCACCCCGGGTGTTGGCGAAGACCGCCTCACTGGCACCCGCCGCGTGCGCCTGCGCCAACGCCAACACGTTCTCCCCATAGGAGGTGGTCTTCAGCCCGGTGAGCGCGCCGACCTCGTTGCGGCGGTACGGCACCGTGATGACCCCGACCTGCGGATCCGGGTCGTGCCCCGGGGTCAGTCCGAGGATCAGCGTCGGCGTGGTCGCGGTCGGGTCGAGCCGACCGGAGCCGAGCACCCCGGGTCCGGCGGTGAAGGTGATCCGCAACAGGTCGTAGTCGGTGGTCAACGCCGAGCGGTTGGCCGCGATCACCTCCGCCGCCGCCCGACGGACCCGCTCGGGGTCGAAGCCCGGCAGGCCCATCCCGGCGGCCGACCGGGTCATCCGCTCCAGATGCCGGTGCAGCGCGAAGGTCTGGCCGCGCACCACCTTGACCGCCTCGAAGACGCCGTCGCCGACCACCAGTCCGTGGTCGCGTGCCGACGTCGTCGCCTGCTCCGCGGGCAGGAGCTCGCCGTTCACCCAGAAGATCGTCCCGGTCACGTCCATGTCGGCACGGTACCCGGGGTACGGGTGCCCGAGGTCAGTTCGGGTACTGCGGACCGCCCGGCAGGCCGAAGAGCTCCTCCAGGGAGTCCGCGCCGCGCAGGTGGAGCTGGTGGACCAGGTCGGTCCCGACGAAGCGCAGGTGCCACCCCTCCGGCCGGTAACCGGTCCGGCCGGAGTTCGCGGGGGTGTACCGGACGACGAACCCGAAGTCCTCGGCATGGGCCGCCAACCACTGGCCCTCGGCGGTCTCGGCGAAGCACTGCTCCAGGTCGCACTCCGGGCGGGTGCTGCTGCCCAGGTCGACGGCGAGGCCGGTCTGGTGCTCGGAGTAGCCCGGGCGGGCGGAGACCTCGTCCGCACCGGCAACGCCCATGCTGCTCGCCCAGCCGGCGTAGACCTCGTTCTGCCGCTCCGCGGACCGGTACCCGGAGATCAGGGTCGGGGTGATCCCGGCGGAGGCGGCGGCGGCGCGCAGGGCGGCGAGCGCGTCGGCTGCCTCCGGGCGCAGCTCGATGGTGCCGCCGTCGACCGGGACCAGTGCCGCCGGTACGTAGTCGAGGGGCAGCGGACGCTGCTTGTTGACGACCACGGCGAGCGAGGCGGGGTCCTCGGTGGGCGCGAGCTGGTCGACGCGCAGCACGCCGGCCAGCCGATCACCCTGCGGTCGCGGGTCGGGCCACGGTCCGGCGACCGCGGGACTCACTCCGACACCGGTGAGCAGCATCCCGGCCAGCGCCGTCCCGGCGAGTCGTCGACGGGCAGTCCGGCGTGCGCTAGCACCGCCGGACCCCGGCGGCACGCCGGGAGTCGACGCGGCAGGGGGCGTCACAGAGGGTCGCAGCAGGGTCATCGCCATCGTTCGTACTCGGTGGAGGGGGGCTCCAGTCTGGCCCGGGACGCCCGTCCTGACCAGCCCGCGGGTGCCAGGGAACGGCGCCGATCAGCCGCGTCGGGGGCGCATCCGCCAGAGCAGCCAGATGAAGTACGGCGTGCCCACCAGGGCGGTGACCAGCCCGGCCGGCAGCTGGGCGGGGGCGAGCACCGTCCGGCCCACGGTGTCGGCGACGCACACCAGCAGGGCCCCGAGCACCAGGGTGAGCGGCAGCAACCAGCGGTGGCGCTTCCCGATCAGCATCCGCGCCGCGTGCGGGGCGACCAGTCCGACGAAGGTGATCGGGCCGACGGCAGCGGTGGCGGCGGCGGTCAGCAGCACGGCGATCGCGATGTGCACCCGGCGACTGCGCGCCAGTGCCACGCCGAGCACCCGGGGCGTGGTGTCGTCCACCTGCACCAGATCCAGGTCCCGATGGGTGCGGGCGACCACCAGCACCGCGACGAGCAGGGCGACCAGCATGGGTAGCAGCTGCTTGGTCCCGGCACCGAAGGTGGATCCGCCGAGCCAGGTGATCGCCCGGTTCTGGTTCCACGGGTCGGTGCGGACCAGCAGCAGGGTGGTGATCGCACTGGCGGCGGCCTGCACCCCGATCCCGACCAGCACGATCCGCCCCGACGCCATGCCGCCGCGGGCTGCCATCCCGAAGACGATCAGCGCGGCGACCAGCGCACCGATCACCGCACCGCCGACCACCGACGCGTAGGAGCCCGCACCCCCGGCGACGATCACCGTCACCGCGCCCAGACCCGCCGCGTTGGCGACGCCGAGCACGCCGGGATCGGCCAACGGGTTGCGGGTCACCGTCTGGACCAGGGCACCGGCCAGGGCGAGGCAGGCACCGGCCAGCAGGGCGGCGAGCACCCGCGGCACCCGCGAGTCGAGGATGATGTCCAGGCGGACCGATGCCCGACCGGCCAGCCAGTTGCTCACGTCGCCGAGCAGCACGGTCGAGTCGCCGAGCAGGACGCCCGCGACGATCGCGCCGACCAGCAGGGCGACGCCGAGCAGCAGGATCAGCCAGGGCAGCCGGCGAGCGAGGGCTCCCCCGGCCCGCAGCGTGGCCAGGGTGTCGGCCTCCAGCGCCGACTTCGCACGGCGCGCCAGCAGGATCAGGGCGATCGCGCCGATGATGCTGGTCACCACGCCGGTCGGGATGCTGACGCTGCGGGTCGAGCCGAAGACCGCACGCAGCGCGACATCCGCTGTCAGCACCAGCGCGGTCCCGGCCAGGGCGGCCGCCGGGATCATCAGGCGGTGCTTCGCCAGCGGCCGCACCCAGCCGGCGGCGAGCCGGACCAGCAGCGGTGCACAGAGTCCGACGAAGCCGATCGGGCCGGTGGCGGCGACCGCCGCGGTGGCCAGCAGCACCGCGAGCACCACGACCAGCACCCGGGTGCGTCCGACGTCGATGCCCAGCGACCGGGCGGCGTCGTCACCGAGCTGCAGCAGGTCGATCCGGCGTCCGGCCCAGATCAGGCCGACCAGCCCGACCCCGACCACCGGCAGGATCATTCGGACGGTGCCCATCCCGTTCTGCCCGAGCGACCCCGCGCCCCAGGCGAACAGGCCCTGGGTCTCCCACGGGAACAGCAGCAGGAGCGCGGAGGTGATCGAGTGCAGCCCGAGGGTGATCGCCGAGCCGGCCAGCACCAGGCGGACCGGTGAGGACGCGGCACCGCCGGACAGCCCCATCACCAGACCGGCGGTCAGCAGACCGCCGATGAACGCCACCAGCACCCCGGACAGCGACCCGAGGTTCAGACCGAAGGCGGCGACCACGGTGAGCGCCAGGTAGGCGCCGGCGTTCACCCCGGTGGTGTCCGGCGATGCCAACGGATTGCGGGCGACACCCTGCATCGCCGCGCCGGAGGCACCCAGGGCACAGCCGACCAGCACCCCCGCCAACAGGCGCGGCACCCGGGAGGCGGTGACCACCGCGGCCGCCTGGTCCAGGGCGTGCTGACCGGTGAGCGCCCCCCACAGTTCGCCGACGGTCACGTCCGCGGTGCCCTGGGTCAGGTGCACGGCAGCGACGACCAGCAGCCAGACGATCAGCACGACACCCACGACCACCGTGCGGGTGGTCTGGCGGGACGTCGGCGTCACGACCGGTGTCGGACGGACGATGGGGGGCGCGGCGGTCATGCCGCGGTGAGCTGTGCGACCAAGTCGTCGCTCCACGCCGCCAGGGACTCCGGGCCGCCGTAGGCCCAGATGCCGACCCCGGCGCGGTACACGTGGCCCTGCTGGACGAAGGGCAGCGACTGCCAGATCGGGTTGTCGGCGAGCACCGTGGTGACGGTGTCCTCCTCGTCGTCGTTGCCCCAGTACAGGAAGCGGGTCTCGGCCGGCAGGGCGGTCAGGCCCTCCACGTCCAGGTAGGACAGACCGTAGGCGTCGTCGCCCGGGTCCTCGGTGGCCGAGGCCAGACCCATCTGCAGCGCCACCGCCTGGAAGGCCGAGCGCGGACCGTGCATCCGGACGGTGACGTTCGCACCCTCGGCGTAGGGCGAGGCGAAGACGATCGGGGTGCCGTCCAGCCCGGCGTCCGCGATCGCCGTGGCGTTCTCCTCGATCCGGGCGTTCGCGGCGTCGATCACCTCGGCTGCCTCGTCGTCCTTGCCGACCAGGGTGCCGATCGCGGTGGTCACGTCGTTGACGTAGCCGATCGGGTCGGCGGCATCGGCACCGTCGAACAGAGCCACCGGCGCGATCCGGTTGAACTGGTCCAGTGCACCCTCCGGGATGGAGGAGGTGACGCCGACGATCAGGTCCGGCTCCAGGGAGGCGATGGCCTCCACCGACGGCTCACCACGGGTGCCGACGTCCTCCGGGTCGCCCGGCAGCGGCACGGAGTTGCCCACCCAGGAGGTGTAGCCCGCCACATCCGCGGCGCCGACCGGGGTGACCCCCAGCGATGCCAGGATCTCGGTCTGCATCCACTCCAGGCTGACCACCTTGACCGCCGGGGCGTCGAGTTCGACCTTCTCCCCCCGGTCGTCGGTGATCGAGACCGGTCCGGCACCGGAGGCCGTCGTGGTGGACTCGTCGGCCGGGGCGTCGGTGGTGCCACAGGCGGCCAACAGCGCCAGCGCCCCGGCGGTGCAGACCGCCGCCAGCGTGCGTCGCGTGCTCATCGGTTCCTCATGTCTGCGCAGGGAGGAGGAGGGCGCCTGCGCGTCGCGCCCGGTGAAACAGGTCAGAACGTCAGATGACGGCGTGTTCGGCCGCGCGCACCCGGCGCAGCTGGAGCCGGGGCGCTCGCACGCTGACGTGTCCCGAGGGGGTCAGGCCCGCCTCGATCTCGATCTCGTAGACCTCGCTGAGCAGCGCGGAGGTCATCGCCTCGCTCGGCGGCCCGTCGGCGACCACCCGGCCCGCGGCGAGCACCAGCACCCGGTCGGCGACCGCCGCCGCCTGCTCCAGGTCGTGCAGCACCACGCCGACCGCGACCCCGTGCACGTCGGCCAGCTCCCGGACCAGTTCGAGCACCTCCACCTGATACCGCAGGTCGAGGTGGTTGGTCGGCTCGTCCAGCAGCAGCACCCCGGTGTCCTGGGCCAGCGCGCTGGCGAACCAGACCCGCTGCACCTGGCCGCCGGAGAGGGCGTCCATGTCCTGGTCGGCGAGGTCGGCGATCCCGGCGAGCACCAGGGCACGGTCGACCGCCGCCCGGCCGTCCGGGTCCAGCCCTCGCCAGCCGTGCCGGTGCGGGTGCCGACCGAACTCGACGGCGTCCCGGACGGTGATCCCGGCCGGGGTGGGGCGGGACTGGGCGAGCAGCGTGACCCGGCGGGCGAACTCGCGCGAGCTCAGCGCCGCGGCATCCGTGTCGGCCAGCGCGATGTCGCCGCCGGAGAGCTTCTGCAGCCGGGCCATGCCGCGCAGCAGCGTCGACTTGCCTGAGCCGTTCGGTCCGACCAGCGCGGTGACCCGGCCCGCCGCGACATCGACGTCGGCGCCGATCACGACGGGGTCCCCGCCGTAACCGATCGTCACGTCGCGAGCGGCCATCGCGGCTGTGTGGGTGGTCACGAGGTGGGAGATTAGCTGAGCCTTACCTTTCCTGACAACGTGCCGCCGTTCACGTGGGCCACGGCCAGGTTCCCGCGCGCCAGGTCGTCCTTCTGCGACCGTGGTGGCCACGACGACCTCGGTGCTCCGCATGCACCGGGGCGCAGGAAGGATGAGCGATGTTCCACGGTGTCTCGGCGTTCCCCCTCACCCCGCTCCGGGGCGACCGCGTGGACGGTCCGGCGCTGGGCCGGATCATCGACCGGCTCTCCGGGATGGACTCGATCGGGGCGCTCGGATCGACCGGCGCCGCCCCGCTGCTGTCCCGGGACGAGCGCGCCACCGCCCTCGGCACGGTCATCGAGCACGCCCGCGGCATCCCGGTGATCGCCGGGATCAGTGCCCTGCGCACCCGGGACGTGATCGACCTGGCCCGCGACGCCCAGCACCTCGGCGCCGACGCCCTGCTGCTCGCCCCGATGGCGTATCAGCCACTGGTCGCCGACGAGGTGGTCGGGCTGTTCGACACCGTGCTGGCGGCGGTCGACCTGCCGGTCGTCATCTACGACAACCCGCGCACCACCCGGTTCGACTTCACCCCCGAGCTCTACGGCCGCATCGCCGCCCTCGGGGGGATCGCCGCGATCAAGGTGCCCGGGGTGCCCGCCGATCTGGCCGGGACCCGGGCGCTGCTCCCACCGGGCACGGCCGTCGGCGTCTCCGGTGACGGCTCCGGCGCCGCCGGACTGGTCGCCGGGTGCGACCTGTGGTTCAGCTCGATCGCCGGAATCCTGCCGGAGGCGGTGCTCGGGGTCGCCCGGGACGACGACCCCGAGGCGCGGTCGGCGGCCCTGGCACCACTGTGGTCGCTGATCGCCGAGCACGGCGGTCTGCGGGTCTCGGCCGCGGTGGCCCGGCTGCTCGGCCTGGTGGCGGAAGACTGCCTGCCCGCACCGCTGCGGGTGCCCGAGGATCCGCGGATCGCGGCCACGCTGCGCGCGCTGGGACTGCTGGACGGCTGACGGGAGCCCGGCGGCCGAGAACGAGCCCCCTGCGGTGCGGCGCTCAGCCGACCAGCACCCGACCCCCGCCGATCACGACCTCACGCGGCGGCGTCCGCACCAGGGCGTCCATCGGGTTCTCGGCGTCCAGCAGCACGAGGTCCGCCCGGCCGCCGACCACCAGATCGTGCTCGGCCTCGGTGCGACCCACCGACCAGGCGCCGCCGCTGGTCAGGCCGCGCACCACCCGGGTGAGGTCCTCGTCCCGGACCAGGGATGACGACCGGGCGTACTGCCAGCCGATCCCCATCGTGTCGCCGGTGCCGTACGGGCTCCACAGGTCGCGGATGCCGTCGGTGCCGAAGCCGAGGCGCACCCCGGCGGCGTCCAGCTCGGCCAGCGGCAACTGCGGCAGTCGGAGCGGCGCGACCGTGGTCATCGACACCCTTGCCTCCCCCATCGCCGCCAGCAGGTCTCGTCGTGGTCCGTCCGGGAGCTGGGCGACCGCGAAGCCGTGCGCGATCGTCACCCGGCCCTGCAGCCCCAGCGCCACGGTCCGTTCGACGATCAGCTCGATCTGGAAGGCGCCCAGCTCGGCCGGGTCGTGCAGGTGGATGTCCACCCCGACGCCCTCCTCGGCCGCCAACCCGAGGATCGCGTCGATCTGACCCACCGGGTCGCGGTCGATCCCGGCCGGATCGAGGCCCCCGATGTGGTCGGCACCGGCCCGGGCGGCGTCCCGGAGCAGGTCGAGCACCCCGGGCCGGCGCAGCACACCGTCCTGCGGGAAGGCGACGATCCGCACGTCCAGCGCGCCGTCGTAGGCGGCCGCCGCCTCGCGCACCGCCTCGATCCCCCGCAGGCCGATCCCGAGGTCGACGTCGACGTGGCTGCGGATCGCGGTGGTGCCGTGCTTGACCATCTCGGCCAGCACGGCGGCGGTCGGCCGGACCCCGGGGATGCCCAGCTCGTCGCGGCGGGCGCGCTCGTGCCGGATCCGACCGTCGGTGCCGCCCTCGCCGCCGTAGGACTGCCACGGCAGGCCCCACCACGACTTGTCGACGTGTGCGTGCGCGTTCACGATGCCCGGCAGCGCGAGCAGGCCGCGACCGTCGATGACCTGCGCCGGATCGATCCCGGTCGGGTCGACGGCACCGAAGCGCTCGAACCGCCCGGTGCTGTCGATCAGCGCGTCGGTGGGGTCACCACCCCAGGGCCGGATGTCGCGGACCAGACGAACGGGGCTCAGGACGGGGCGCAGTGCAGCGGTGCTCATGGTCTCGCATCCTCACACACCGCCGCGCAGCTCCAGGCTGAACTGCTCGGCGTCGATCGCCTCCAGCGCACCGCTCAGCGCCTCCGCGTCGAAGGTGCCGTCGTCCCTGGCGTCCAACAGCGCCGTCCGTTGGGCGCGCAGCCGGGCGAGCGCCGCCGCCTCGTCATCGCCCTCCACCGTCTCGCCCGCCGCCTGCATCAGGTCCAGCAGACGGGAGTGCTCGGCGGCGGTCTCCGCCTCCTGCCGGGCGACGGCCTCCTCGTCCGGGCCGAGCCGACCCGCGAGCCAGCCGATCGTGCCGCCCTGCGCCAGCAGGGAGAACGCCGCGACGATGAAGGCGATGACGACCAGCAGGGCGCGCGCCGGCGTCTCGGCGGGGAGGGTCTGGGCGGCGGCGACCGTGACCGCGCCCCGCATCCCGGCCCAGACCACGATCACGCCGTCCCGCTTGCCGAGTGGCGAACGCCGGAAGTAGTCGATGTCGGCGAGCATCCGGCGCACCCGGGTGCTGAACCTGCTCAGGTCCTCCGGCCGCGCACCGGGCCGACCATTCCGCCGCGCCCGCCGTGCCCGCCGCACGGCGAGCTTCACCCGCAGCCGGGCGGTCCGCCGCCACGGCCGGCGCTTGGCAGCGGAACGGGTCGGGTCCCACGGCGCCGCGGCGCGTGCCAGGGCCTGCCGAGCGGTTGCCTCGGCGAGCACCACGTCACGAGCCGGCCGGGCGTCGTCGTCACGGGTCGCCCGGTGGTCGTCGTCACGGGTCACCCGGACGTGGTCGGGGCGGGCACCGGCGTCGGCGTGCGGGGCGGCGGTCCCGGGTGCCCCGTCGCCGGGCGTGGCGTGATCGGTGTCCGGGGCCGCGCTGGACGGGGTGTCGACCGCGCCCTGCGTGCTCAGCACGTCCCGCCGGGCGCCGGGTCCGCCGAGGCGTGGCAGGCCGGACCGTGTGCCGTCCGCACCCGGACGACCCGGCAGTTCCCCGTTCTCCCCCCGGGCCCACGCCTCCCGCTGCCGAAGCAGGAACTTCTGCGCCCACTCCGGGTCGGCGAGGGTCTTCTCGATCGCCGTCAGCCGTGGCGCCACCGCCGCACCCCGGGCCGCCTTGCGCCGCAACCAGGCCAGCATCGGGATCACGAAGCCGGCCCGCAGCAGGACGGTGAGCACCAGGGCGGCGGCGGCCAGCCCGATCGCGGTGCCCATTCCCTGGTGTTCGGCGTGCACCTCCTCGACCAGGCCGTAGAGCTGCAGGCCCATGGTCAGGAAGATGACTCCCTCCAGCATCAGCTCCACGGTGGCCCAGTTCTGCCGGTCGGAGAGCCGGTGCTCCGGCGACAGCAGCCGCGGACCACGCCACCCGGTGATCAGCCCCGCGACCACCGCCGCGACCAGCCCCGAACCGTTCAGCTCCTCGGCCGGGATCGACGCGAGAAACGGCACGGTGAAGCTGATCAGGGTGTTCACCGTGGCGTCCGTGACGCGCGCCCGGAGCCGGACGTTCACCCGCCCGACGATCCAACCGATGACCACCGCGATGCCGACCGAGTACAGGAAGGTGCCCAGCGCGTGCCAGAACGAGAACGCCACCGCGGTCGCCGCGATCGCCGTGCGCAGCACCACCAGGGCGCTGGCGTCGTTCAGCAGACCCTCGCCCTCCAGCAGCGCGACCACCCGGGGTGAGGCGCCGGCGTTCTTCACGATCCTGGTCGCCACCGCGTCGGTCGGGCTGATGATCGCACCGAGCGCCACCCCCCAGGCCAGGTCGATGCCGGGGATCACCCAGGCGAAGAACAGGCCCAGGACCAGGGACGTGCCGACCACCAGCACCACCGACAGTCCGCTGACCGCACCGAAGTCCCGGCGCAGGCTCATCGTCGGCATCGACACCGCCGCCGAGTACAGCAGGGGTGGCAGGACCCCGGCCAGGATCCACTCCGCCTCGATGTCGACGGCGGGCACCACCGGCAGGAAGCTCACCAGGATGCCGACCAGCACCAGGATCAGTGGCGCGGGCAGACCGAACCGTGGCGCGTACACCGCGGCGGCCGCGGTCACGAGCAGGGTCAGGACGATGACGACGATGGCGAGCACGTCCGCGACCCTAGCCCCGGCTCAGGCCTGGACGGGAGCCTCCTCGGTGTCCGGGTCCGTCACCGCCGCCGCGGCGAACTGGGACTGGTACAGCCGGTGGTACGCCCCCTCGGTGGCGATCAGCTGGTCGTGGGTGCCCTGCTCCACGATCGACCCGTGCTCCATCACCAGGATCAGGTCGGCGTCACGGATGGTCGACAGCCGGTGCGCGATCACGAAGGAGGTCCGCCCCTGCCGCAGGGTCGCCATCGCCTGCTGCAGCAGGCGCTCGGTACGGGTGTCGACGGAGCTGGTCGCCTCGTCCAGGATCAGCACCGAGGGCTGGGCGACGAACGCCCGGGCGATGGTGATCAGCTGCTTCTCCCCGGCGGAGATGTTCGCGGCGTCCTCCTCCAGCACCGTGTCGTAGCCCTCCGGCAGGGAGTGCACGAAGCGGTCGACGTAGGTGGCCCGGGCGGCGTCCAGCACTTCCTCGTCGCTGGCGGACTGCCGGCCGTAGCGGATGTTCTCCCGGATCGTGCCGGAGAACAGCCACGGGTCCTGCAGCACCATCCCGGTCCGGGCGCGCGCGTCGTGCCGGCTCAGGGTGGCGATGTCCTGCCCGTTGACCAGGATCCGCCCGCCGTCCAGCTCGTAGAACCGCATCAGGAGGTTGACCAGGGTGGTCTTGCCAGCACCGGTCGGACCGACGATCGCCACGGTCTGGCCCGGCCGCACGGTGAACGACAGGTCCTCGATCAGCGGCTGGTCCTCCCGGTAGGAGAACCGGACGTGCTCGAACTCGATGGTGCCGTCGCCCTCGGCCGGCGCGGGTGCCTGCGGGTCGTCGACCGACTGCTCGTCCTCGTCCAGGAGCTGGAACACCCGCTCGGCGGAGGCGGTGCCGGACTGGACCACGGCCGCCATGCCGCCGAGCTCGGACAGCGGCTGGGTGAACATCTGCGCGTACTGGATGAAGGCCTGCACCGAGCCGAGCCGCATCGACCCGTTGGCGACCATCAGGCCACCGACCACGGCGATCCCGACGTAGGTGAGGTTCCCGACGAAGCTCATCCCGGGCCAGATGATCCCGGACAGGAACTGGGCCTTGAACGACGCCTGGTACAGCTCCTCGTTCTCGGCCTGGAACTTGTCCTGGAAGTCCTTGCGGCGGCCGAAGACCTTGACCAGCGCGTGGCCGGAGAACGACTCCTCGACCCGCGCGTTCAACCGGCCGACCTTGCGCCACTGGATGCCGAAGGCCCGCTGCGACTTGGGGCCGATCACCCCGAAGATGACCCCCATCAGCGGCAGGGAGACCAGCGCGATCAGCGCGAGCTGCCAGGAGATGGAGAACATCATCACCAGCACACCGATCACGGTGAGGATGCTGGTCAGCGCCGTGGACAGCGACTGCTGCATGGTCTGGGTGATGTTGTCGATGTCGTTGGTGACCCGGCTGATCAGCTCGCCGCGCTGCACCCGGTCGAAGTAGCGCAGCGGAAGCCGGTTGATCTTGGCCTCGACGTCCTCGCGTAGCCGCCACATCGCCCGCACCATGACGATGTTGATGATGAAGCCCTGCGCCCAGGTGAGGAACGCCCCCGCCAGATAGAGCGCGAGCACGGTCAGCAGGATCGACCCGAGCCGGTCGAAGTCGATGCCCTGGCCCGGGATCAGCCGGTCCATCGCCTCGACCATGGCGGCGAGCTGGTCCTGACCGGCGGCGCGCAGGTTCTGCACCGCCTGCTCCTGCGTGGTCCCCGCCGGCAGCTGGTTCGAGACGTAGCCCTCGAAGACCTCGTTGGTGGCATTGCCCAGCACCCGCGGCGCGAGCACGGTGAGCACCACACCGCCGGCACCCATCAGGGAGACCGCGATCAGGGCGGCCAGGTATGGCTTGAGCAGCCCGAGCATCCGCCCGAAGCTCTCCTTGAAGTTGTCGGCCTTGCCGGGGGCGACCGAGTCCCAGGAGTCCGAGGCGATCCGGGCCTGCTCGCCCAGCTCCAGCTCGTACTTCTCCTCCTCGGTCAGCTCCGGCGTGCTCTGCCCGGTGGTGGTCTTCTCGCTCATGCTCCGGCCTCCACCGACAGCTGGGACTCGGCGATCTCGCGGTAGGTCTGGTTGCCGGCCAGCAGGTCCTCGTGCGTGCCGATCCCGGCGATCTGCCCGTCCTCCAGCACGATGATCTGGTCGGCACTGGTCACGGTGGACACCCGCTGAGCGACGACCACCTTGGTGACCTGCGGCAACTCGGTCCACAGCGCCTGGCGCAACCGGGCGTCGGTGGCCAGGTCCAGCGCGCTGAACGAGTCGTCGAAGACCAGGATGTCCGGCTGCCGGACCAGGGCACGCGCGATGGCGAGCCGCTGCCGCTGACCGCCGGAGACGTTGGTGCCGCCCTGGGCGATCCTGGCCTCCAGGCCACCGTCCATCTGCTGCACGAAGTCGCTGCCCTGCGCGATCTCGAGGGCACGCCACAGGTCGCCGTCCGAGGCGTCCTCGTTGCCCAGGCGCAGGTTGGAGCCGACCGTCCCGGCGAACAGGAACGGACGCTGCGGCACCAGTCCGATCGTCGACCACAGGCGTTCCAGGTCGGCGTCCCGCACGTCCACGCCGCCCACCCGCACGACGCCCGAGGTGGTGTCGAACAGCCGCGGCAGGAGGGAGATCAGGGTGGTCTTCCCGGCGCCGGTCGACCCGATCACCGCCAGGGTCTGGCCCGGTCGCACGTCGAAGCTGACCCCGGACAGCACCGGGTGTTCGGCACCCGGGTAGGTGAAGGTCACGTCCTGGAAGCTGACCGCGCCGGGCTCCGGGAAGTCGCGCACCGGCTGCTCCGGGACGCTGAGCGTCGATTCCGAGCGCAGCACCGCCGTGATCCGCTCCGCCGACACCGCCGCCCGCGGGATCATCACGGTCATGAAGCTGGCCATCAGCACACCCATCAGGATCTGACCGATGTACTGCATGAACGCCAGGAGGGTGCCGATCTGGACGCTGCCCGCATCGACCTGGATCGCGCCGAACCAGATGACGCCGATGGTGGTCACGTTCAGCACCAGCATCGCCAGCGGGAACAGGATGACGAACAGCGATCCGATCTTGCGGCCGACCACCAGGATGTCGGTGTTCGCGCCCCGGAACCGCTCCGCCTCGATCGGCTCCCGGACGAAGGCCCGCACCACCCGCACACCGGTCAGCTGCTCGCGCATGATCCGGTTCACCGTGTCCAGCTTGGTCTGGTAGCTGCGGAACAGCGGCACCATCCGGCTGATCACGATCCCGGCGATCAGCAGCAGCGTCGGCACCGACACCGCGATCAGCCAGGACAGGCTGACGTCCTGACGCAACGCCATCACGATCCCGCCGATCGCCAGCAGCGGGGCGGTGACCAGCATGGTCGCGCCCATCATCGTGACCATCTGGACCTGCTGGACGTCGTTGGTGTTCCGGGTGATCAGCGACCCGGCGCCGAACTGGGACACCTCCCGCTCGGAGAAGCCGGACACCCGGCCGTAGATGTCGTCGCGCAGGTCCCGGCCGACCTGCATCGCTGCCCGGGCGGCGAAGAAGGTCGCGACGATCGCCGCGAGGATCTGCCCCAGCGACACCGCGAGCATGAAGCCGCCGGTGCGCCAGATGTAGGCGGTGTCCCCTTGCGAGACACCCTTGTCCACGATGTCCGCGTTCAGGCTCGGCAGGTACAACATCGCCAGGGCGGAGGCGAACTGGAACGCCAGCACGCCGAGCAGGAACCATCGGTAGGGCGCCAGATAGCGCCAGAGCAGTCGGCCGAGCACGGGGTCTCCGAAGGGGTGAGTGCCCGCCACAGAGGGCGAACCAGCTGGTGAACGAGCACGTCCGCCCCGAGGAGCCGGGTCGCGACGGTGTGGCCGGACAGAGCCGAGCGATCGGTTCACAGGATAGGCATGGGGGTCTGACACGCCCAGGGGTTTTGCCGATCGGTCAGCTCACAGCTTCGGCACGGATCACACCCCCGACCGCTCCCCCAGCCACGGCTCCAGCACATCCGCCCGCCCCAGCCAGGCGTGCATCCCCTCTCCGTACTCCTCCGCGGTCAGCAGCACGTCCTCGAAGGCCGCCACCAGCTCGTGCCGCCCGGGCCCGATGCCGGTGATCACCAGCCGGGTCGCCGGTTCCCGCCCGCCCCAGTGCCCCATCGCCCCGAGGGAGAGCTGGTGGCCCGCCCCGTCCCAGACGCAGATGCTGTCGGGGCGGCTCGGCACCCAGAAGTGGCCCCGACTGCGGAACGGGGTGTCGCCCAGCCGGTGGACGTCGGCGACCAGGCGCTCGGGGTGCAGGGGGCGGTCCGAGCGCAGGTCGAGGGTCCAGACGCCGTGAGCTTTGGGTGCCTGCGGCCGGGGCGCGACGGCCAGCGGGTCGAGGCGGCGTTCCCCGGCCGTCCGGTCGTGGGTCCCGGCGACGACGGCGTCGACGGAGAGGGCGGCGAGACCGGCGATCCGCCCGGAGTCAGCGGCGCGCAGGTGGTCGAGCAGGTCGGAGCCGACCGGGTCGATGACCCCCTCGACCACGACCAGGTCGGCATGACCGAGCTGCGCCGCTGCGGCTTCCGCGACCGCGCGGCCGTCGTCTTCGGTGAGGGCGATCCCCCGTTCGACCAGCAGGCCGTCGCCGAGCAGGTCGTCCTGGGCGGTGCTGCCATCGATGACGGTGAGCACTCGGGCGAGCCGCAGTCCGCGCAGGTCGTTCAGCGCGCGGACCACCGGCAGGGATTCGGCGGACACCGGCAGGGCGAGCAGCACCGCATCCCAGCGCGGGTCGGCGGCCAGGCGTTCCAGGGTGGGCACCGCGTCCTCGCGCACCGAGCAGCTCAGGCAGGCGTGCGCGAGCGGGACCAGCAGATCCTCGATCACTCCTCCGGCGTCGACCACCACCCGGCGGATGCCGCCGTCGACGATGTCGTGCCGGAGCACCACGAGCCCGGGCCGGTCGATCACGAGGCCGAAGATCGCGGTGTCGCGCAGCACCGGGTCGAGGGTGGACAGCACGGACAGCGGCTTGCGAGGCACGGGTGGACTCCTTCGACGCGGGGACGGACGCCCCACCGTAACCGATTGCTGCGAATGGTTCTCACTAGCGTTAGAGTGTGCGCCATGTCCGCTTACTGCCAGGTGCTCGGGACCGTTCCCGGGTTCGGCCACTCGATCTCGCACTCCCACCGTCGGACCAAGCGCCGGTTCGACCCGAACATCCAACGCAAGCACTACTGGGTGCCCACCCTGGGCCGCACGGTCACGCTCCGGGTCAGCGCCCGCGGCATCAAGACCATCGACAAGCTGGGCATCGACGTCGTCGTGGCCAGGATCCTCGCCCGCGGGGAGAAGGTCTGATGGCCGGGCGCGTCGACCTGCGACCGGTGATCAAGCTGCGCAGCACCGCCGGCACCGGCTTCACCTACGTCACCCGCAAGAACCGCCGCAATGACCCGGAGCGCCTGATCCTGCGCAAGTTCGACCCGGTGGTCCGGCGGCACGTCGACTTCCGCGAGGAGCGCTGATGGCCAAGCAGTCGAAGATCGCCAAGAACGAGCAGCGCCGGGCGGTGGTCGCCCGCTACGCCGATCGCCGCCGGGAGCTGAAGCGCGCCAGCGTCGACCCGGCGGGCACACCGCAGTCCCGCGCCGAGGCGATGGCCGCCCTGCACGCCCTGCCCCGGGACGCCAGCCCCACCCGGGTGCGCAACCGGGACGTGGCCGACGGGCGACCGCGCGGACACCTGCGCCGGTTCGGGCTCTCCCGGGTCCGGATGCGGGCGATGGCCCACCGCGGCGAACTGCCCGGTGTCACGAAGTCGAGTTGGTGAGGACCATGAAGCCGCACATCCATCCCGAGTACCGCCCGGTCGTCTTCCGCGACCCATCGGTCGGCTACGCCTTCCTGACCCGCTCCACGGTCCGCACTGACCGGACCATCGAGTGGGAGGACGGCCACACGTACCCGCTGGTCGACGTCGACGTGTCGTCCGCCAGCCATCCGTTCTGGACCGGCAAGGGCCGGGTCCTGGACACCGCAGGCCGGGTGGAGAAGTTCCACCGCCGCTACGGCACCGGAGGCGACCGATGAAGGTCCGCGCGTCCCTCGCGTCGCTGAAGAAGAAGGACGGGTCGATCGTGGTCCGTCGCCACGGGAAGACCTACGTGATCAACAAGCGCAACCCGCGCTGGAAGGCGAGGCAGGGCTGATGGCAGTCCCCAAGCGCAAGCTCTCCCGCAGCAACACCCGCGCCCGGCGCGCCCAGTGGAAGGCGAGTCCGGCGGTGCTGGTCACGGCGCGTCGGCCCGACGGCGAGCTGGTGGCGGTGCCGCGGCGTCTGGTGCGGGCGGTGCAGCGCGGGCTGATCTGAACCGACGGCTGGTGGAGGGGCTGCGCGACCCCTCCACCGGCCGGGCTCAGCAGGCGGTTCACCAGCCAGGCTCAGCGCGCCGCCCGCCGGTCGCGCTCAACGCCCCGCCCACCACTCCAGCACCCGCAGCGCCTGGAACGTCAGCCACGGCGACGCCTCGCCCTCCGGCACGTCGACCTCGAACCACACCTCCCCCGCCAGCACCGGCCCTTGAGCCCAACGCCCGTCGGGTCGCTGCGCGTCCTCGATCAGCCCGATGGCCTCGGCCAGTCGCGGGTCGGGTGGTGTGCCGTCGTGTCGACCGGCGGCGCGGAAGTAGTCGGCGGCGGACAGCACGTTGTACTTCCACCGCGCCGGGTTCCGGAAGACCGTCGTCCAAGGTCCGACCGGCTCGCCGGTGGACAGGCGTCGGTGCAGTCGCCGGGTGAGCAGGTACTCCTCGCCCCGGTGCCGGACCGCCGCCGTGCGGTCCCGGTCGCCGGTGCGCCGTTCGTAGTCGAGCAGGCCACGCAGCGCGTTCAGGGTGGAGTGGAAGGACGAGCGGGTCGAGCCGTCCACCCACTCGCAGTTCCAGCCGCCGTCCGGCAGTTGGTGTGCGCCGAACCAGTCGACCAGGGCGTCGACGTCGGCACCGAGCCAGAGGCCGTTGGACAGGGTCCAGGAGTTGATGCACACGTCGACCTCGCCGCCCCAGTAGGGCAGGTCGTCGTACTCCCAGCGCACGGCGGCCAGGCGTTCCGCGGTGTCACCGAGGGCCGTGGCGTCCGTGCCCCACTCGCGCAGGCTGGTCAGCGACCAGGTCGTCGCGGTCCACGGCTGGCCCGGACCGCTCCCGTCGAAGCCACGGGGGAAGAAGGCGCCACCCGCCCACTGACCGTCCGGGTCCTGCCGGGCGAGCAGCCGGGCACCGAACCCCCGGACGGCGACCTGTCGCCGGGTCTGCTGCCAGACCGGTTCGGGCTCGTGCAGCAGGTCGCGTTGCACCTGCCAGCGCAACGCGGGATCGGTGTCCAGCAGCCAGGTGACGAGCTCCGGTGCCGTCGTCATCCGGCCAGGCTACGCGCGAGCACCGGCGACGTCAGCGCCGGACCGGACGGGTCTCAGGACCCGTCGTGACCGCACCACTGCTCGGCCGGGACCGCCGCCCGCACGTCGTCGACATGCTGTCCGCAGCCGGACCAGGTGGTCTTGCCACACTCGGAGCACTTCACCGGGATGCACATGCGCCCAGTGTCGCAGCTTCGACCTGCGGAACCCGATCCGGACGGTCACCCTGGTGGGATATGTCGCTGCGCACCTGGCTCTCCCTGCACCCTCGCGTGACCGGCGCGGTCAAGGCCACCGTGTCCGCGCTGCTCGCCTGGGCGCTGGTGCACGCGGTGCCCGGGCCGTGGAGCGAGTACCCGTACTACGCGCCGCTCGGGGCGGTGATCGCCTCCGCCGTCACGCTGCGCGCCTCCACCCAGGGGGCGTTCCAGGCGATCGGCGCGATGGCGGTGGGGGCTGTGCTGGCCCGCGCCGTCGATCTGCTGCCGCTGCCGCAGTTCCCGTCCCTGGGGATCGTGGTCCTGCTCGGCGTGCTGGCCTCCGGGTGGCGGCTGCTCGGGTCCTCCGGGTCCTGGGTGACGACCTCCGCGCTGTTCGTGCTGGTCATCGGGCACTCCGACCCAGTCGACTACACGCTGGCCTACGTGGGGCTGACCACGGTCGGGGCGCTGATCGCGATCGGGGTCAACGCTCTGATCCCGGCACTCCCGCTCACCCCGGCGCAGCGGGCACTGGACCGGCTGCAGGAGCGCACCGCCGAGCACCTGGACGCACTGGCCGCCGCGATCGCCGCGGACGAGCTGCCGGACGACGCCACGTTGCGCGCCGCCCTGGATACCGCCGACACCGCCACCGACCAGGCCCGGGATTCCGCCCGCGCCAACTGGAACGCCCGGCGGTACCGCACCTGGCGAGCCAGTCTGGACCGGCAGTCCGAGGCGCTGGTGCAGGCGGCGCGCACGGCGCAGGACGCGCACCGGGCACTCAGCGCCGCCTCCACCGGTGTGCCCGGCCTCGCGGAGGGGCCGGCCGGACCCGGGCGCTACCCCGACGACGCGACCGGCACCGCGTTGAGCACCGCCGCCGAGCTGGTCCGGTCCATCGACGACGGCGCCCCGGACCCGGAGGCCGTCGAGCGGCTGTCCCGGGCCATCGCGGAGGCCGAACGCGCCGCGATGGACCCCGAACCCGGGGCGCCGGACCGACGGACCCCCGCGGTGCTGGTCGCGCTCGCGACGCTGCTCCCGCACCAGTCGGAGCAGAGCGACAAACCCTGATCCCTCACCCGGACCCGGTCAACCGCACCGGGCCCTGACCGCGCTCGGCCAGGACGTCCTCCGGGTTGAGCAGGGCGCACGCCTTCAGCGACAGGCAGCCGCAGCCGATGCAGCCGACCAGATCGCGTTCCAGACGCTCGATGGTCCGGCGTCGCTCCTCCAGATGGACCTTCCACGCCCGGGACATCCGCTGCCACTCGGTGGTGGTCGGCGGCCGGTCCAGCGGCACGGTGGCCAGCACCTCGGCGACCTCCTCCAGCGGGATGCCGAGCCGCTTGGCGATCACGATCAGCGACACCCGCCGCAACATGTGCCGGGGATAGCGGCGCTGGTTCCCGGCGGTGCGGGTGGCCGCGATCAGGCCCTGGCGCTCGTAGAAGTGCAGCGCGGAGACGCTGACCCCCGTGCGGTGGCTCACCTCGCCGACCGACAGGGTGTCGTCGGGCTGCAGGGTCATCCGCGCTCCCAGGCCGCCGCGAGGATCTGGTCCCGGGTGCCGAACTTGGTGCGCTCCCGACCACGGGCGGCGCCGGCGGCGAGTTCGGCGGCGTCCACCCGGAGCCATTCTGCCCAGCCGACCGGGCGGCGGGTGAGCAGGTCGTCCACCCGCTGCCCGGCCCCGTTCGGCACCAGGTCCTCGACCAGGGACTCCACGGTCTCCTTCGCGTCCGACTTGGTGGAGCCGATCAGACCGACCGGGCCGCGCTTGATCCAGCCGGTGGCGTACAGCCCGGGGACCTGCTCGCCCCGGTCGTCGAGCACCCGACCCGCCCGGTGCGGGATGGACCCGCGCACCGGGTCGAAGGGCACGCCCGGCACGGGTGAGCCGGTGTACCCGACCGCGCGGTAGACCGCCTGCACCGGGTAGCTCTCCTGTTCACCGGTTCCGCTTACCCGGCCGAGCGGGTCCGGCGCGGTGCGCTCGACGGTCAGTCCGGTCACCCGGTCGGTGCCGTCCACCCGGACCGGCGCACGGTAGAAGTGCAGGTGCACCCGCCGTGCTGCCCCGGTCGGCTCGCGGCTCGCCCACTGCTGCAACGTGTCGACGATCTGTCGCTTGGGGCCGAACTGCGCGACCATCCGGCGACCGTGCTCGTCCAGATCGACCTCCGCCGGGTCCACGATCACGTCCACCTCGGGCTGCTCGCCGAGCTCGCGCAGCTCCAGCGGGGAGAACCGGGTGTCGGCCGGGCCACGGCGGGCGAACAGGTGCACGTCCCGCAGTCGACTGTCGGCGAGGCCCGCGTGCACGTGGTCGGGGATGTCGGTGTGCACCAGGGCGTCGGCGGGCTTCGCCAGCATCCGGGTGATGTCCAGCGCCACGTTCCCGGCGCCGATCACCGCCACGTCGGTGGCCCGCAACGGCCAGGACGAGGCGGCGTCGGGATGGGCGTCATACCAGGCGACGAAGTCCGCGGCGCCGTAGGAGCCGGGCAGGTCGTGACCGGGGACGTCCAGCAGCGCGTCCCGGTCGGCGCCGGTGGCGAGCACCACCGCGTCGTACCGGGCGCGCAGCTGGTCGACCGTCACGTCGCGGCCCACCTCGACGTCGCACAGCAGCCGGATGGCCGGAGCCGCCACCAGCTCGTGCAGCGAGTCGACGATCCGCTTGATCCGGGGGTGGTCCGGGGCGACGCCGTACCGGACCAGGCCGTAGGGCACCGGCAGCTTCTCCAGCAGGTCCACCGTGACGTCGGGCCGGGCCCGGGTCAGCAGGTGGGCGGCGTAGATGCCCGCCGGTCCGGCGCCGACCACGCAGACGGTGGGCACGTCAGCGGCCCCGTTCCGCGGCGAACCGCTGCGCGACGTCGGCCCAGTTGACCAGGTGCCAGATCGCCGCGACATAGTCGGCCTTCACGTTCAGGTAGTCCAGGTAGAACGCGTGCTCCCACATGTCGAGCATGAACAGCGGGACGATCCCGGCGGGGACGTTGCCCTGCTGGTCGAACAGCTGGAACACCAGCAGGCGCTCGCCGACCGGGTCCCAGGCGAGCACCGACCACCCGGAGCCCTGGATCGAGGTCGCCACCGCCCCGAAGTGCTTCCGGAACGCCGCCATCGAGCCGAACTGCTCGACGATCGCCGCCAGCAGCTCGCCCTCGGGGTCGCCACCGCCGTCCGGGGACAGGTTCTGCCAGAAGATCGAGTGGTTGCTGTGGCCGCCGAGGTGGAAGGCAAGGTCCTTCTCCAGCTGCGGGACGGTGCCGAAGTCGCCGGACTCGCGGGCCGCGGCGAGCTTCTCCAGCGCGGTGTTCGCCCCGGCGACGTACACCGCGTGGTGCTTGTCGTGGTGCAGCTCCATGATCCGGCCGGAGATGTGCGGCTCGAGGGCGGAGTAGTCGTAGGGCAGGTCGGGCAGGGTGTACATGGGACTCCTTCAGTCGGTGAGCAGGTCGGCGTTGACGTCGGCGGGCAGGGCGGTCACCAGCGGGTGGTCGGCGTCCACCGGTCCCTGGCGGGCGGCACCGCCCGGTGAGCCGAGCAGGTCGAAGAACTCGACGTTCGCCCGGTAGTAGTCGCTCCACTGCGAGGGCACGTCGTCCTCGTAGTAGATGGCCTCCACCGGGCAGACCGGCTCGCAGGCACCGCAGTCGACGCACTCGTCGGGATGGATGTAGAGGGAGCGCTTGCCCTCGTAGATGCAGTCGACCGGGCACTCGTCGATGCAGGCCTTGTCCTTGATGTCGACGCAGGGCTGCGCGATCACGTAGGTCATGCTGCGAACCTAGAACCTCAACCGCAGTTGAGGTCAAGGCCCTTGGTCGGAGAGACATGGGACGACTGGGTGCAGAATGGTGCTATGAAGGTCCGCACCCGCCCCGAGCACCCCGCCACCGGTGCCGCCCTCGCGGTGGTCGGCGGCTTCCTGGACGCCTACACCTACGTCGCCCACGACGGCGTGTTCGCGAACGCCCAGACCGGCAACGTGGTCTTCGTCGCCATCGACGTGGCCCACGGTCAGTGGGCGCAGGCGGCGCACTACCTCCCGATCATCGGCGCCTTCATCCTCGGGCTGATCGCCGCCGAGTGGCTGGCGGCCCACCGCGGCCTGCCCGGCCTGAGCGACCCGACCAGGATCGTGCTCGGCCTGGAGATCGCCGTCCTGCTGGCGGTGGCGGCACTGCCGACCACGCTGGCCTCCGCGTGGACCACGATGGCGGTCGCCTTCGTGGCGGCACTGCAGGTCACCACGTTCCGCCTGGTCCGGGAGACCACCTACAGCACCACGATGACCACCGGGAACCTGCGCAATCTGGTGACCGCAACCTACGAGTGGCTCGGCGGCTACAACCCGGCGCAGAAGGTGGTCGCCGCCCGGCTGAGCCTGATCGTGCTGGCCTTCGCCAGCGGCGCGGCGGTCGGCGCGCTGGCCAGCGCGCCGGACGCACTCGGCACCCGGGCCACGGTCCTCGCCGCCCTGGTCCTGGTCGGCGTCCTGGTCGCGATCGAGACGCATTCCCGCCGGACGGTCACCACCCAGGTCCTCCGGTCGGGTGAAACCGTTCGGGTCTGAGCCCGACCTGCCGATCGGGTCGACATGACGATCTCCATCAGCAGCAGCAGTGGCAACCGCGCACCGGCGGTGGGCTCCCCCGCACAGGTCGCCTACGACCGAGCGGTCAAGGCCCTGGTGCAGGCCCAGCAGAAGCTGGCCCAGGACGGCATCTCGGGTGCCGGCGAGGACCAGGTGAAGGCCGACCAGCTCGCCGTGGAACTGGCGCAGGTCGCGGTCGAGCAGGCCGCTGCCCGCCTGGCCCAGGAGCAGAAGTCCGCGGAGCCGACGGTGATCCAGCGGGAGCGGGTCGGCACCGTGCGGGAGCCCGAGGGCGCCCTGGACGTGCTGGCCTGACCCGACTGACGGTGGGTACGGCGCCGGACCGGGCCGTACCCACCGGGTGAGTCAGTAGCGGAAGGTCGAGACCTGACCCCGCAGTTCCTCGCTCATCCGGGCGAGCTCGCGCACGGCGTCACCCATCTGGCCGAGGGTCTGGCTGGACTGTGCAGACGCCTGGGCGACGCCGGTGATGTTGTGGGCGATCTCGCCCGAGCCGGTCGCGGCTTCGGCCACCGACCGGGACATCTCCGTGGTCGTCGCGGTCTGCTCCTCCACCGCGCTGGCGATCGTCAGCTGGTAGTCGTTGATGCTCGCGATGATCGTCGAGATCTCCCCGATCGCGGTCACCGCACCCGAGGTATCGGCCTGGATGGTCTCCACCCGGCGCGCGATGTCCTCGGTCGCCTTCGCGGTCTCCTGCGCCAACTCCTTGACCTCACCAGCCACCACCGCGAAGCCCTTACCGGCCTCACCGGCACGAGCGGCCTCGATGGTCGCGTTCAACGCCAACAGATTCGTCTGCTCCGCAATGGACGTGATGACCTTGACCACGTTGCCGATCTCCACCGAGGACTCCCCCAGCTTCGCGACCTGATCATTCGTC
>Ga0160505_100084_pt1 | contig 73224 bp, 41 predicted proteins | sample DIDeMG_FD_108225 | JGI IMG/M metagenome (GOLD analysis project Ga0160505, IMG submission 108225) | Enriched chicken feces microbial communities from UW Madison campus, WI, USA - DID2874_E49_Stillage MG | ecosystem: Host-associated > Birds > Digestive system > Large intestine > Fecal ... | reverse complement strand
GAGTGGAAGGTTTTGGAGCCCAGGAGAATTTTTTGAAAGAGCTTTGCCCCCGTCAAAAGGGAAAAACTTAAAATTTCCACCAAGGGCCCCCCCCCCCCCCCCCCCCCCCCTAACCTATAGCTTGCAGGCTTGCTCAATGTCTTCAGTCGGTTTCTCGTCCGTTTGAACGCTGTCTCCTTCACCCTACACCCGCATTTGACATGGGGAGCCACTATAGACTTATTTGAATATCATTAATGGCGCTGAGCGCTGTATAAACACTACTACACAATAACACAGCAGGAGTTGGTCTTCTTGGCCTGCTTGTAGAACATTCTGGATGACGAAGACAACGCCTCTGACTTGTCCACCAACGAGTCCAACTTCTCACCTCTCTGCAACACCGACTCAATGGTTTTATGCAACACAATCTTGGTCTCGTCCAACTCCTGCTGCACACGCATGATGGAGTCAGCCTGGCTAGGATCCTGATACTTCTTCAAGTATGTTTCCAACTTGTCAAAGTTCAACGCCGGCGTGGTGGCGCTGATGTGGTTCCATTCGCTTGATGGATGCAACGAAAGGTACTCCTCCAACACCTTATTGATCAACGTGTAAGCAGGACGTACGGGGTACTCCTCGTCGGTAATGATCACACAAGACAAGCCCTCGGAGCGCGTGTAGGTGTGGCCCACGTAGCTGCCCTCTTCGATACTTTGTCTCTGGCCGGCGGCGGTTCTTTGGGACACGGTTTCCGAGAAGAACGTCATGAACTGCGATACGGATGACCGCTCAAAGAAAGAGAACTGGGCCAAGTCTCTGGCGCTACACAACTCCACGACAGGCTCGCCGATCTTCAAGATTCCGATGTAGTAGATTTTCATGGTGAAGTTAGATTGTTATCGGTGATGATTGCTGAGAGTTTGGCTGCTTTGTGGTCATGTGACTTGGGGTTGCAGGTGGGGCTAAATATATATTGGGGGCCGAAGGCTTCTCGAAGTCATGAAGTTTGTAGTGAGTAGACAAGTTTGATTTGGGAGTGAATATGCGATTTACTGGCTACTTTTTTTTCAGTTATTGGGTGAGGTTTTTGGTGATGTTGTAGAGTGAAGCCCTAAAAGGAGAAAGAGCTTTCTGCCGTACGAGATAAGGCTTTTCGCAGTCACCATGACCAGGGTTTTAGGGTTTATTGTCTATTGGTAAGTTTCTTAGAATTTGATGTTACATGTGATACAGTTTTGGATTTGATGGAGATTTGAATTTGAGAAAGTGGACTGGAGTGAGAATTTGATGAATACGAAGAGGTGTGGAAGTAGAGTTAAAGTAGTGTGACTGAACTGTGAGACTACTGTGGACCCATTGTGAAAGGAGATGAGAAGTATGAGGAGGGACGGTGAGAGTGTGACACTCAAGGAATTCTGATCAGTGCTGACTGGAGGAAGATACTAAGGAAATAAGAGTCTTTTATATCCTAGCTGTGAAGAATAGATATAGTTCTAGATCAAAATACTTCATAACCTAACTTCCTTCCATTATCTTGCCTCACTCTCATGGAAGGTCATTGATTCCATGTAATTAGAACCACAATACAAGCTACAAAGAATAAATCCAACTCATGCTCTACTTTCTATTCTCTAATTCTTTAGCTTCCTTTCGCTCATTGATTCCTTTGTCACCACATCAGTCTCTACATTTACATTTCCTGTGCGTTACACACTCTCAATATCTACAATCCTATCTAGAATTTTATTTCCCAGATGGTCCAAACACTCAAAGTGGTGCTCCTAGGAGACCTGGGAGTCGGGAAAACATGTCTACGTTCGCAGTTCGTCCATCATATATTCACAAATGCATATAAGGCAACAATCGGTGGAGATTACCTCACCACAACCGTCAAGATAGACGACAATCAAGACCCCCATCAAAAATACTCGGCATTAGACAGCGAAACAGACTCAGATGCTGGTCTACATCATCGCGCCAATAAGGTCAACCTCCAGATATGGGATACTGCCGGCCAAGAGAGATTCAATCTGATTTCACAGGCATTTTATAGAGGAGCAGACGTGGTCGTACTCGTATACGACATTACCAATTATGAGTCTGTACTCAGTGTTCGGGATTGGTTTGGCAAGTTCTTAGAGCATTGTCATGTGGAACGGCCTGGAGTCGTCATCGTGGGAAACAAGTCGGACAAGGTTGCAGACAGATGCGTGGACCGAGATGAGATTCGAGATGTTCTCTGTCGTAACGGAACTATCCCGTTAGAGAAGTACGTGACTGACTGGGACACAGACCTCATTGAGGTGACATGCAAGCTGCTTGCCTCGGTTGAAGTGGTGTTCCAGCGGGTTGCTCAGATAGGCACATCATTGGCTTCGGATAATAATGTGACCCGCATTGTGGGGTTTGACAGCATAGACTTGGACCAGCTCCGAACCCAACTGACAAGATGTGCGTGTTAGAATGGCCTAGAGGGTCGTCACTATGATGGAAGACAAAGGCAATACTGTCATTAATAGGAAACAATAAAGTTAATATTATGTACATGGGTCAGTATTTACATTTAGGCCAGGTCGGCGGTGACGACCTCGATCACGCCAGGCTCCTTTTCGTCCGACTCACTCTCCACGTGGAAACGTTCATCGAATGTCAACTTGTGCTTAGCCTCAACTGGCTGGGCAGGCTCTGTCTCAATCTCTGCAACTTCTGTAACTGCAACGACCTCGGCAACAGGCTCCACGCTTGGAACTGACTCGTCATCATCCTCGTACAATTCCTCCTTGTAGTGCTCTGGGTGCTGCTTGAAGCATGTTCTCATGGCCTCAAACTTAGTGATACAATCAATGCCCTTAGGTTCAGTCTCAGAGTACACAAAGCAGGCAAATGCCTCCTTGAACTCCTCTCCACATGGTCCGTGGGCCATTCCACCCAAACATGGACAGTCCCAGTTGATCTCTCCGGTCTCTGGGTTAAAAGCAGCACTTTGCTGGCCCTCTTCACCTTCTGGAGTCTGTTCAGTGGCTTCGGATTCAGCGGTTTCGCTCTTTTCAGACTTCTCAGTAACCTCACTCTTCTCAGATTTTCCAACCTTTTCGGACTTAGCAGCCTCCTTATCCTTTGCCACCTTCTTCTTGTCAGCATCATTATCCACGGCAGAAGATGGCAAGAGGAAGATGGAGGTAGCAACCAAAGAGGCCCCGATGGCTAATTTTGGAGCGATCGACGAGGCTCTTGGGGTGGTGGTCGACATGAATCTGGCTCTAGGAGCCTGGCGTAACGCACTTCTAAAAACAGATCTATACATTTTGCAACTTGAAAGAAGAGTGATAAGTCATGGAAACTTTTCGGCCTCGCGGTATTGCATACGCTGACTAAGCGTAGAGCCTGGAGAAGATGTCAGGTTGAGGTGAACGGAAGGTATAGCTACAAAATGGCCTAAAAAAGGTATTCATAAAATCTGGGATAAAAAAGTCTTTGTAGAGTATTGTGGTTTTTTTGTGTAAGAATCTAGCTATGAGATTTAAGTTTTTCTTTTTCGTCGTGTTTGATGGAACCTTCTCTCTTGCTCATTGCTGCGAATGACTACTGATACGTCCCATTAGACATTGATGGGAAAATGAATTGAAATCATAAGGGAAATATGATTGATATAAGAATATGTTCACTGTTGATTTTATGGTTAATTTTTTTTGAAATTGCATCCCTTTAGTGGATGCTGCCGAATCCACATTAATCTGGTTTTTCCGAATTCTCACCATTCACTTACAAAATGTTCATGAAATACCTTCTCTTGTCATTGTTTGAAATTATAAAACACAACTTTAAAAATCATACGAACAGAAAACATATGAAAGTGTACTACCTTCAAGAAACTCTAAAAAGAATGATTTAAACATTCTCACCTAATAACAACTCGGTCCTCTAACAATCTACTATCCAAGTTACACGTATTCTTGCCTTATCCATGTGACATTATCAACTATTTACAAGCTCAATGGAACCAGAAGAATCTCTCTCCACGTTATCTCAACATTCTTCCAATCAATCCTTTTACACCATCCGCTCAAATGTTTCTTTCGACCTGAAGTTTCTATCACGAACTTCTAACGTCTTTTGACAAAACAGGAACCTCCTCATAGGTCTCCTTAACCGGAGCAGAGAGAGTACTAGCCCAAAGGAGAGAGCATATGACAATAATGATTGAACCAGCTCCAATCTTTCGGATCACCTTAATGGTCTTTTGCGACTCTTTAGTATTCTCATCCCCGATCTTATCCATGAGTTTGTTGAACTTATTGGCTTGCTTCTTGACAGAATACGATCTGCTGCCAGAAATTAACACTCTTGAAAACCGTAATGAACTTCTAGCAATCATCGTGTTGTAGATCAGATCGTAGGAGGAAATAGTACGATGGAAGTGTTTTACTCGACCCACCATATTCTGTGCACACTATTTTGCACCCATAATAATTGACATAGTTCTTTTATTATAATAGAATATGCTAATATGCTGATTTATGCTAAGTAGGGTCCCAACAGGTCAAGGCTGATTGGTTTAAGATTGTCTATGGCCGACCCAACCCAAAGGACATTGGAACGAATCTGACATTTGGTTTCCTTGCCTGTAATAGTATTCTTGATCACATAAGTTCTTGATACAGGCCCCTTTTTATCCGGAACAAGTAACAACTGATGCTCCAGACAATAATTCTCAACCACATCTTTGAAAGTGGCAACAAGCTTGTGAATTGGAATTCCATTTTCGTTTGCTTCCTTGGGAGAGTTGGGAGACAATAGTGAAATGATGGTTTCTTCCAGGAGTAGTTCGTTTCCCTTGAAAGAAGGTAACGTTACCGATCTCAACCCAGGCTCATTATTATGAATATTCTTAAACTCCTGCAATGCTGAGTTGATGTACCAGACAAAGATAGGTTCGAGCTGAGGGTAATCTTCCCTCTTCGAATATAGGTAAGCTATAACATGCTGAAATGATTTTGAGACCCGTTCACGAGAATTTTTGGAAGAGCCAGTATCATCGAGGATTTCAAGATCGCGCGATAGACGCCGAATCCACGGATTGAATACCGAGAACTGAAGAAGTATTTCAAGCTGGTCTTCATTCAAAACATTGAGCTCAAAAGCAAGGTCAATGATAACATTGACTACACCCCTATCCTTCGCGAGTGGTTCCGAAGCCTTAGCGAGCACTTTGACAATAGAATGTAGTATTTCCTCATTGCATGTTGGATCAAAGGTGATATCAATATTAGCAAGCATATCTTTTGACTCACAGAGCAGTTTCAACACTAATCTTATATTAGTCACGTAATATTGCCAGATATCGTGTTGTGTTTGAAAATCTTGCCATGATTTCAGTAAGTAACCTCTGAAGCGTGAGCACAAGTCAACAACATAACGATCACCCTGAAAAGATTCCAAGTAGCCGAATATTTCTGAGTTCAAGCCACGTTTCAAATCATGGCTATTCACCAATTTTTGAAGCAACGGAGAGATAATGGACTCATCACAAGCCTGAGCGGCAAGATCAGAATTGATTATGATAGGAGAATCAAGCCAGAAGGAGAGAATTTCTCTATTTTTATCATGAGAGTGGGATTCTTCTAAAACACGCTCACGCAAAAGGTTGAGAATTGTGAGGTCCCACTTATTAAGCAGCAGATCCTCAGCAAAATCGACGATTCTCCTATAATAAAGAGCCCATGCACTCAATGTCAGAAACTCAGGCTCAGACTCTTCGGCTTTAGAGAAGAGCTTGCTTAAGTACTTCGATACTAATGTGATAAATATGTCTTCTATGCCCGCATAGTTGGAAAACTGAATAGTGAGCTTTTCTAATATCAAGGTGGTATTCTCCAAGCTCTCTTTTCCCCTGAACTCATCTAGAAGTGCAATGATTGCTTCTGACTGACTAAGCTGCTCTGATTCTCTTTCGAGTCTTGCAGTATCACTTTCAATACCGTAATTTAGTGTTCTGATTTGTGAGTCTAACTTCTCAATTTCAGAGTTTGCTTCCGTCAACCTGAGAAACGTCCGTTCAAGATCCAACTTGCTGCTGTGCTGACTGTCTGCAATCTCCTTGTATCGTGTTGGCACATCTATGCCTTTACGTTCTAATTCATCAATGGCTGAGAATAAGTCGTAGGTTGGTTTAGAAAACTCAACGGTACTTTTGGTCTTCACATCAAAATCATCTTCAGAGTCACTAGAAATGACTGCTTTCTCTCGAATTCCCCCAACACCAAGTCCCTGAGGCCGTAGCTTGGTTTCAATCGGATTGACTATTCCTTCTTGGTTGGCACCTAATCCTGTTCCCAGCTGATATCCCATCTGCATCATAAGCTTAGCGCCTATACCGTAACGCTGGACATTATGATCACTGCTTTCGTAGTGGTTTATGCTTGGTGTGGCTATACTTGGTACTCCTTGATTGGGTCCAAATCCAACTTGTTTGAGAGCGTCATCCTCCGACTCCACATCAGAATACTCATTGTGGACTGCGCTCATCATGCCCATGGAAGGCGCCTTCTGACTTGCATTCTTACTGTCTTCAGAGTCACTACCAGTTGCCTTTGTAAAATTTAGCCCTCCAGAGAACCTCGACATGTGTAATTGAAAAGATTGGGTCTCTGTTCAACTGTTCATCTCGAGACTGCACAGTTTACAACAGACCTGGGTAGAAAACGATCAATATCTACATGGAGAATAACAGAAAATAAATACTATGGCCTAAGATTGTGCCTCTCGAAGAAGCTTAATTAGATCTAGCAAGCGAGTCTCGTCGATGGCGGCGGTGTCAGACTGGATATCGTCCAAACCTTCACTGATGACCTGCACCACCGAAGGCTGGTTGTATTCACCAGGCAAGACAAAATCCTTCGGGATGAAGTTTCCATACTTTTGAAGCCAATGGCGGCGTCTTTCACTCTCTTCCTCTTCTAAGCGAAGAAGGCTGCCATTAAGAAAATCATTGAGATGCTTCAAGAATCGCCGTGGGTAGACAAATTGCTCGTAGTGAAGCTCAGTCAAGTACTTTTGGTGGTAAATATCGTAGAATTGTGTGTAGTGGTAGGTCAATTGGTTGACAACGTCAGCGTAAAGCTCCGCTGTGTGCTTTCCAGAATCGGATTTAGCTTCTATTGAGTTGCTTCTGAAGATTTCCTCGCATCCAAGAACGAGAAGCACAAACAGGACAATATCTTCGTTTTTGAAGCAGGCATACGAGGAAATAAGCTCCTCACAGTTATTGATTACACTTTCAATATGAGGAAGCCTTTGGTCGACAAATTTTGCTGCACGGCTCTCGTTGGTCATGATGATATCGTGGATACTGCCAAACTCTTTTAGCACAGAAGGAAGCTCTTGAGCATCGTTCCGGAGAACATTGAAATCAACCTCATTTCCAGAAGATCCCTTTAAAATTGTAACTGCTAGTACACATTGATCGTAGTGATTCGTGAGCATCTCCAAAAGACTCACTAGTTCCTGTTCCAATGAAGCATTTTCCTTCAATATATTTCTTACAATGTTGGAGTTGCCCTGAGGCAGAGACGTCGACTGTGCATACCGCATAACCAATTGGACAGCAACTACCTGCGATTCGTACACTCGAGAACATCGTGAGTAGCGAGAATTGTTCTTCTGGGCAATATCAACCAATTTATCCAACTGGGCTTCCAACAATTGACGTCCTTTGTCGCAATTGCTTCGATAAATGGCAATGTTTCCTTTGAGCTTCTCAATGACATCGTAAGACACGAAATCACTGAGTTTGAACAGTGCAGAGGTGTTGGTGTCGTTGATGAGATACAGGGGAACAGAAGTAGCCTTGAGGTGATCCAATGCGGTATCTAGATCCGATAATGCCGGAACAAGTAATTCATTTATAGCCGTGGTATGAGGGCCAATTATTCCATTCACTACCTTGGACCGCAAGTGTTCCATGAGAGCAGTGACGTTAGCCTGATAGTTCTTGACTTTACTCATTAAAGATTCAGCTTGGTCAAGTCGTTTCGGTAGCTGATCCCTCAAGATGTGGTCTGTAGACTCAAGCACTGCCTGAGCCAGCGAAGAGAGCAGCTTGGCCTTTTCTAGCGTGCGGAACGCCTCGTCTGTCCATTGTCTTACCTCATCTACCAAAGACATGGTGATAAAGAAGTGTGGTATCGCACTGCACAAGAGCTGATGGAGAATGGTCCAGATAACGGTAGATCAAGTGAGAAGAGAGTGATACAGAACTTAGAACAAAAGAACAAATAATTGACTTATTATTAAAAGATTTAGAAATTTTATTGGATAGTTTAAATAAAATGGAGTCTACCAGAAAAATGTAGACTTTTCAGGACATAGAGTACTGTAGGTGAAGACAGCCAGTCTAAGTGAGCTTCAAATTAAGGTTATTTTAAAAAAAAGAGACGATGAAATAGAAGCAGAACAAACTGTCTACCAAGAAAAAGTAGATTACCAATGTGAACGAAAATTGCAATGTTCTCCTACCAATATGAATTTTCCTAAACAATAATGGTAGAGGACAAGTCTTATTCACCGATAATTCCCCATCATGTTCGCCCATCGCAGCTATCTCATAATCCGGGAATTCAAATTGAATGTTTCAGTTCAATTAAATAGTAATTATAATTCTTGGAACTTCTACTTTTTTTTCAACGATTTCTATCGTTTGCAACCATAAGTAACATGTGCCTACCTTGACGTGCATACAGATATCTCACCCAAACCATCAAGTCGAAAAACCACATACTCAAACTCCAGACAAAATGGAGGCTTTAAGCAAGTTGCGAGAGGCCGTCACGACTGGCAAACCGTTGAATTTAGTCACAGTGTCGGACTCAGAGACCACCACCGAATCGGTCAAAGATGCAACCCATGTAAAGTTTGGCGACGATGCCAAACTTTACTCACTTGATGAAGTTACGAACTTTTACAACGAAAATGTTGCTCAGCCACTCCGTGCAGTGATCTTTTGCTGGTTGCATGACAAGTCTTCCATTGTGGACTACAAAAATGCATGTTTGGAGAACGGTATTCTGGACTTTAAGTTCTTGGTCAAGGCAGAGTTGACCACCTGGTTGAACGGAAGTTCCGACACTTGCCAGTTCATCAAAGATGACAAAAAGACAAACGAAAAGGCTAACGGGTCTGCTTCACTGGGGGAAGCTGCGAAAAAGCGCAAATTTGACGACCCACAATTGGATCGTATTTCCGAGCTCGAGATCGACTCAGTTGACCACAATGCTGCTTTGCGAGGCACCAAGAATGTCAATCTAAAAAACCTCATTTCCGACGCCAAGAGGTTCTCCTCGCTGTTGAAGAAGTCCAAATCTTCTAAATCTGCGCTTGTTGGCGCTCATAAGGCTGCCAAGAAGCAGCCAATTATCATCATATCTCCAGCCACCACCGCTCTACTTTCCTTGAGCAACATCAAAGAGTTTTTGGAGGAGGGTCGGTTTGTAGAGCCTTCCATGAAGAGATCTGATAATGGAGTGGTGATCGTCAATCACGAGTCCGAAAAGTTGATTCCAACAGCACAGTCTATAATGGTAGTGGATAATGTGGACTTGTTCACCAAGCCGGAGTACTGGGACAGAGTTGTGGCAGTGTTTACCACGGGCCATGCATGGCAGTTTGCCAAGTACAAGTACTCCAAACCAGAGATTCTTTTCCAGAAGTATCCAGGATTCTTCGTTTCCTATCATGGCGATGTAATTCCAAAGCAGATTTCCGACTGGAATGTTTCTGTGGTGCAGGTGGATAGAGGTGAGAAGAGATTTAGAGACAAGATGATTGTAAGGGACTTGTGGATTCAGTTGGAGAAGATCCTCGTGGCCAGGAACTACGGCACTGAGTAAAATGTAATATACAATAACCTATGTACAAGGGCCCGTAAACGGGGCCTATTGGTAGTTTTTCTCTAACTCCACAAATTTTTTGTAGATTTCATTGACCGTCATATTCGACACCTTCCTCAGGTCTCTCGTTCTTACCGCAACTGTGCCATTTTCTATGTCTTTGTCACCCACCATCAAAATGTACGAGTAGCCTTTGTGAATGGCATCTTTGATACGGTTGCCGACGGTCTCGCTTCTGGTGTCAACATCGACGTAGAAATTATAGCCAGTCATAGGTGCTACACAGTCATCAGTGACAATGTCTCCAAGTAATTGTCTCCGGATACTCTCCGCAGCAGAATGATGTTTATCAGACACAGGAATAACCACTGCTTGTCTTGGATTAATCCAGAATGGCCATTTACCCTGATAGTGATCCAACAAAATGGCAAAAAATCTTTCTAGAGAGCCGAAAACAGCTCTATGCACCATGATGGGCTGGTTGTCACGATCACCATTCTGGGAGATGTACTTCAACTGAAATCTTGTAGGAAGCTGGAAATCCAACTGAATAGTGCCCACCTGGTGCTTCTTACCGAACGCATCAGTAAGAAGCACATCAATCTTGGGGCCATAAAAAGCACCATCTCCCTCACGAATAGACCAGCCACCATCCCCAGTAGCTTTATCCAATACATCAGCCAATTGTTTCTCCGCCTCATCCCAGGTTTTAGATTCTCCCATATACTTCTCGGGCCTTGTACTAAGGAAGAAGTCAACATCCTTAACACTATCGATTCCAAAAACGTTGTAGGTGTCCTTGATGAGGTTAATGGTATTGGTGATTTCTTGGTTGATCTGGTGAAGTTCACAGAAAATATGGCCGTCGTCCTGATGAAATCTTCTCACTCTGGTCAACCCAGATAATGCTCCACTGGACTCATTTCTATGCAAAGAGGAAAAGTCGGATAAACGAATAGGCAACTCATTATAGGATCTCTCAAACTTTGAATAGATAAGGCAATGGCCGGGACAGTTCATTGGCTTCAATCCATATTCGTGAAGATGCTCGTCTTCTCCCTCCAATTCTTCTTTGGATAAGTCATTACCTACCACCTTGAACATATCCTCCTTATAATTGTCCCAATGACCGGATGTCTCCCATAACTTTGTCTTGTAGATTAGCGGAGTAATGACCTCCTGAAAACCGTACTTGAGCTGCTGGTTCTTCATGAACTGGACCAATTTGTTGAAGATTCTGGTACCATGAGGTAAGAAGAAGATAGAACCTGGCGTGACAGGGTCTGTGAGGTATAGAAGCTGCTTGTTGGAAATAGCATGGTTGGTTTGTGTTGAGGATTCTTTTGGAAGGTTCGTCGAGTACTGACGAAGTGCTCGAAGTGCCCAGCGACCTTGGACTTTAAACATCGATGGGTTCCAAACATGAAATTTATATGAAGGTGAGAATACTGGTTGGGTGGAAAATGAATGTCATTTTGACAAAGATAAAAATTTGTAGGAAATTTCGATAGAAGAAAAGAACGAAACTTAATAAAACGCATTTAATTGGATTCTCATCGATGATGTTAATATATTCATGTTTTGTGATTCGTGATTCTGCTCGACGGTATTAGTGGTTTATTAGTGGTTCACACTAAACGTCAAATACTCTTGTACTTTTCATTAATCTTCAACGCCTTCTATCCACGACTCTGACGTAATCTATTGATTTCAGAATCTAATTTGTAATCTTTTCATCTCCCTATTTCATAATTCTCACCGTCATTTCTCCCCTCATGTCAAGCACATTCACTTGCCAACCTGTCCCTATACCGTAACAGCAGTATCTACCGATGACTCCACGATATCTGAAACAGAGATCTTCCTTTCCGTTTTCACCTTTCCCTCGGGCTTCTGTTTCCACGCCTTCAACTTCACTTTGAATCCGCTGAACGTCTTGAATTGGCGTGTTGTCCGCACCCACTTCTTACATGGAGCACCTGACTTATCGAGCGTCTGGCTTACACTGTTGACGGTCAATCCAGCCGTCGACATCTCTTTTGGCCCCGTATTGATGCGGTGACTAGCAGGTTCTTCTGGAGCAGGCGACAGGCCCTTGGATGCGGCCACCGACGAATTTGCTGTAGACTTTTTCTCGTCTCCTGCCACTTTCTTGACTCGTTTAGCTTTTGGAACCGTGAACACTGGAAGTGTTCTAAGAAAGTCTGGCTGTAGGTGAAGTTTGACCAAATGCTTTTTAGGTGCCATTGTTCTGGGGACAGATATTTTGTGTTGGAGTTCAGAGATCTAACCTGATCTGGAATAGTAAGGTGCCTTGGTAAACTATGAAGTCAAGTAAACCAAAATTAAGACAGAAAGAGAAGAATTCTTTATCAGAGATCTGAAGGTAAAATGTTCAGTTGAGGTTTAGCTTCAAGACTATCTCCAGTCCCGTGCGCACACCCAATGGTCTCCACAGTACGAAGCATCCCCAACTCAGATAAACCTCCTTCAAACCTTCAACTTTTGCTTATTAATAAGTTCCACTTTTATTACCGCCTATTCAAAACCTTCAGATTTCCGTACATTGAAATGACAGAACGTATCCCTCCCATCTCTCGTCAGCAGTCCCGTCTAGATGATCTCAGTCTGGGTCTAAAACTTGACGTTAGAGCACATCAAAGGACATACGAAGGTGCATACACAAGAACAGCCATCTCATGCTTGTCATTTTCCATCGTGATTATCAAACTCTTCTCCAGAGAATTCTTGCCGGTGGGCACGGTTTACACCGCATACGGCTGTTTGCTATTCTTTATGGGGGTCATCAAGTCGGGCACCGTCGATACTTTCTACAACACCGAGAAGGACACTTTAGAGTTCAAAACCGCTGGCGATTCTGTACTCGTGCTCACAGCCATCAGTTTGGCTAGCTACGTGGCACTCCTAGTGCTCGTGTTACGGCTATAGCTTAATATATACAAGGCCATTCATAAAGTCATCAGTTAAGTTAAGGCTCCAAGCCCAAGAACAACAAGCTGCACAAGCAATTGCATCGACCAGAAGGCTACCTTCCGCATACGCATGAGCCGTGCCTCGTCGTCTGCAACGTAGTTGACAAATCCGTCATAAACCTCCTCCGAAATGTCGTCCATTAAAAGAGAGTCATAAACGGTCCACGACCCACTGAAGTCTTCAATGTTCTTCACCACCCGGCTCTTTATCTCAATAAATGCATTTCTCAGGTTGATGTAGGCCACAATGGGTCGGATCAATGCGTAATTCACATAGGAGAGCTCTGGGGCTTTGAAGGGGACCAGAGCCCTCACATTATTCAACCTAATTGTCAAGTCCAACACGAAGTACTTCAGAATATCGTGCGAGTCGATGGTGGCGTCAGTTACATCGGAATCCGCCGCTTTGGTTAAACGGGAAATATGGTCCTGCTTGGTAATGTTCACTTCCGGATTACGGTACCTGGTAGCCTCTTTGTGGATGGAATGGGTAATGATTTTGACAATCTCCGCAACGTTGAGGTCTTGAGATTCCTCAGGTACCATCACATCACCAATCATGTCAACCTTACCATCTGAGATCCACCCGAAGGGTCCTTCCAAGCCTCTATTCAAGTGGTCAAGATTCAATGAATCCACACGAAGTCTGTTAACTCGTTTCCATGGCAATGCGGCCGTCGAGTCGGTCACATCGAGAGGCATGGTGACATCATCGAAGTCATTGAGACGTTGGCGTTTGTGAATGGTAAATAGCGAATTATCATAAGAACCACTCATGATGTTGGCATTAAGGAAGTCGTAAAAGAGCCAATGTTTCCGGAGCTTCAGAAGCTCACAATTATAGATGGCTACATTAAAAGGACGGAAGTCGTTAGGTTGGAGCAAAGTGAACAATACATCCTCCATAGTGAACGAATTGAATTCAAAGTCTCCCACATGATGCACGTTCTTATAGTTTGTAGCATCATCATTAGGATCCCAATGAACGTGTGTTCTATCCACCACTCCTCGAATGCCCTTAATCTCCAACGTATCGACAATACCGGTTCCATTGACCCATTTCCAGAACGACAAGGTGATTATAACCTCTTCAATGGTCAAATCAAACTGCGTGTAATTTCCGTCATCTTCCGGTTCATTGTTAGAGGGTTCAAGACGATTGGCGTAAGCTTCAGCCTGCGAGCCCTTGAGAAACTTGGTGGTGGACTTCGGGCGTTTGCTAACGAAGCATTTTTTGAAAGAGATCTTGCCATCGGACCAGCCCGGCACAATCGCATGCTCGAAGGTGACGGTCAACTTGGAGTTCTTTGTGATGAACTCGCCTAGCTTCCTGGCCACAAATTCCTGAGCAAACACCGTGTTAAAAGTGAAGAGTACCAACAGCACAAATGTAGTGGTTCCCAAAATCAATACCAACACATTTCCAACCATCAACCATGAGAAAAGAGCCGAATAGTCGTCAGTGTTGAGTGGTCGATTCGATCTCTTCAAGAGCCACCGGAATCTCACGTTGAGTCGAGAAACAAAGTTATTGGCCCTACTCAAAAGAATTTCTTTGGTGATGGGAGTCTTTTCTGGCTTGGGTTTGGGCTCCTCTTTGGAGTTGGGAACAGGTTGTTGGTTGTGTGGGCTTTCTCCACCATTGAGAAGATGTGGAGTGGTTGAGAAGTAGGCACCAAGAGGTAGACGCCCAAGAGGTCGAATTGGACGATGAAGTGGCCGGCAGAGCGACAGAAGGAGGCGATTCTGGACTCCTATTGGCCGAATGACCGGTGGGGTTCTCCACACCGGCAGCCTTGCAAGAATCCTCCACGACATGGGAGGGAAGAGATGGTGTAGAGGCTAATTTAGACTGGTGCGAAAGCTATGTGCCCTGGAATTAGCACATATTAGTTGCTAGAAGATGACTAGAAATTGGTGAGAATACGATATAACAATGGAAGATAAAATTTATGTGAGTTGGAGATGTTGAGTTGGGGATTGAATGCAAGATGTGGATGGAAATGTCAATTTGAGAATTAAGTATAGGTTCAGACGGCTTGGAGCTATTTGCCAGGACATACCTTGTAGACAAATGTGGAAGTAATAAATAGCAATAAACCAGGAGATTGAATAGTATTGATACTGAAACTGCAATTTCCACCCGGGTCGAAAATTCAAGAAATTTGCAAAATTCCGAAATTCCCCCTGGTGTCCAGTTTATCCCAATCTCAATCCTAGAACACATATATTCATGCCCAGAAGTGCGTCATTGACTGAGTCATAAGTCTCAAATGCAACGATTACAAATAATACGACAAGATTGTCGAATCACAATAGGGCCAATTCCATCTCGGAATCTTCCTCTGCTGCCCATATCTTATCACCGCCAAGTTTTTCATTGACTCACTCCAAAATGAGTCAGGCCTATCTATATAAAATCGCGACCTTCCATTATCTACCTCCACATCCAATCTAATCAAAATGTCATTCGGCCACGGTTTCAAGACGAAATACTTCCCCATCTCAGACAACTCCTACAATCCGGTCAATCACGGATCGTATGGATTGCCCCCTCAATGTGTCATCGACAAGTACTACAAAGAGTTTTGTGCTGATTTGGCCAGTCCTGATACCTATGCACTTACTATTCAGCCTGATTCGTATGCTGCATCGCTCAAGGCTGTTGCAAAATTCTTGAATTGCTCATACAAGAGATTGGCGTTTGTGGAAAACGCTACAACTGGTGTGAATTGCGTGTTAAGATCGTATCCGTTTAAGAAAGGTGACAAGATCGTCATGCCATCCACCACCTACGGAGCCTGTGCCAACACGGTGCGCTTTTTGGAGCAGAAGATTGGAATTGAGGTGGTTGTGGTCGATCTCGTCTTCCCTCTTACCGATGCAGAAGTTGTTGCTGCGTTCAAGAAGGCATTTGACGAAAACACTGTCACCTTGGCACTCTTCGACACCGTGGTATCCATGCCAGGAGTGAAATTGCCTTTCAAGGAATTGGTGAAGTTGTGTAAGGAGTATGGTGTCTTGTCTTTGGTTGACGGAGCACACTCTATTGGATTGCTTCCATTGGACTTCGCTGATTTCGAGCCAGACTATTACGTTTCCAACCTTCACAAGTGGCTTGGACTCCCTCGTGGTAATGCCGTGTTGTACGTGGATCCCAAGCACTTCCGGACCATCCAAACGATGCCTATCAGCCACTCATACGTGAGCACAGATGCTGAACTTACTGCTGAAGAATTGGACAATCTTCTTGTCACCAAATTCACCTTCACTGGATCTAAATGCTACGCCTCGGTTGCCGCCATTGAAGAGGCGATTCGGTTCCGTGCTGAAGAGTGTGGAGGAGAGGATGCTATCCGTAAATACTGCTTCGGGCTTGCTCGTGAGGTTGGCGAGATGGCCGAGAAAAAGTGGCCTGGATTGAAGATTATCGAGAACGAGGAAAAGTCCTTGGCCACTGCTATGATCACGGCTTACGTTCCGATGGAAGACTACTCCAAGTCGTTCGATGCATCGAACCTTGTCGCCGCCAAAGCGTTCATCAAATTTGCTCCGCAGTACCAGATCAAGAATTACAAGTCTTACTTGCCATTCGCTGTACACGGTGGAAAGATTGTGGTTAGATTCTCTTGCCAGGTCTATAACGAGCTTTCTGACTATGAGTATGCCATTGAGGTTGTGCAGAAGACTATTGAGGCGTTCTTTTTGTCTGAGTTTGACAAACTTTCGTTGTAGAGAACTATGGAGATTAGAACGAGGAATAACCATCTTCCGAAGGTGAAAAATGACTGTGAAGATAGAACATCTGATTGATGAAACATCCAAATTGAACCTTAAAGATCACAACCTTTAAGGTGACTTCAAGATGTCAACCTTTAAGATGACAACCTTTCCATATTAGAAACTTACTTAAATTAGAATTACCACCACTTTATAAGTTTTAGTTCAAAACATTCTAACGACTAGAAACACATGTAGATACAAGCATTATTTACTGCGAATTCGATGGCCTCAGAAATAGGGACTATCTTACTAATTCAATAAACCCGAGGATATTCAAATCTGGCCGGGCAAAAAATATCGGAAAAATAGTGAAAGAGCCGTTGTACGGAATAATACACAACTAACAAAAAATATCCGGCGTAAATAAACATACACGGTGATTTGAAAAAAAATACGCTTCAAATCATCACATAGATTTACTGGTCGCGTATCCCTCTTCCAAACACTCGTAACCAACTATTTTTCAATTAACCTCCATGCATACCCACTGGTAACATGGGTAGTTGCTTCAATTGATTATATCCACGCTATCGCACTTTAGTGATTCATGGAATGGAAGTTGTCGCAAGATTATGGTGCAGGTATCTACCCCCATGATGTAATGAAGATCATACCCTCCACATCGGGCAGGTAGCCAGCCAGCCAATCAGCCAGCATACCATAGAACATTAGCCCTGAGTCCAGGCACCAGTGTCGTTTTATGTCGGGCGCCAACCTGATCTAGGCTTCATAATGTTTCTCCGCAAATAAGCAGCGATGCATGCACTTGCAGTCTCGTACATGAAATTACCTTAACACCACACAGATTTACAAGCTACAAATTTATTTACCTTGAGTAGTAATGTATTAATGGAAGAATAAAATAATGGTGCGTGAAGAAACATGGTACAATCTAAAAGAAAATCAAGTTTTGATGTGAGAGTCGAAACCCTCTGTTGCAAAGTTGGATCCAGCCACTTCATGTAGCAACTAGAATCCACACTGGTTAGGGTACTGTCTGTCGTTCAATGGCTGTGGGAAAACTCCAGCATCAATCAACTTGCTCAAGTCCCAGTCAATAGCGTCCTCACACTTCCAGTTCCAGAAGATCCATCCGGCAGTCTGCTCAAATGCATCAAGCTGTGCCTCCAAGTACTTACGAACGTCGGACTTATGGGAGTCAGTCCACAGGTCCACGCTCACGTAGCTGTCACACAGTCCGTGATAAGAAGACCCGTCGTAGTTGCCCTCCCAACGGGCGCCACGGTTAACACCGTTCAACCAGTAGGCACAGTCAGTAAGGGCAGCAGAGAACTCACCAGCAACGTTCCAGTGGTATTCGGACTTGGCACCGGTACCCCAGGAGCAAGCAACGGAGATGTGGTCGTCGATAGATCTAGACAACTCTCCCGAGCTAAACACTTGGTAGTGGTGGTGGTCCAAAATCACATCCCAGTAGCCTCCGTTTGAAGTCAATTCTTTGTCCCAGTAGTTGTAAGGCATGAAAGCATCGTGAATAATGACATTGTTCACAGACACAGAACGCATGTTCTTGTAACCCCACTGGTAGAAATTCTTGAGCTGGTTCAAATCGGCAGATGGACCCAAAGGCTCGTTCAAGAGCTCAATTCCCGTGATGACATCCTCATAATCCCAACCTCCGTACTTGTCGAAAATATCCTGCAAGGCAGTCAACGTGACTTCGATATTATTGCTGGATTGGAAACCAATCTCGTCTCTCAAGCCCGAGTTGTCAAAACCATTCTGGGAGCCTGGAGCACCGTGCAAGTCCACCCAGACCTTAAGGTCATTGTTTCTGGCCCACTCAATGGCCTGGTCCAAGTATTCCACCTGGCCCTGAACATATGGATCGTCATCCAAGAGTTTGAATGCCCAGTATCCGATAGGGATACGCACGTGGTTGAGACCAGCTTGTTTGATAGCTTTGAAGTCATCCTCAGTGTACCACGACAGCCAGTGGTTTTGCAAAACCTTCAAGGCTTGATCTTTACCTAAAGCCTGAGTGAAGTGGTACTCATCAACAGGAACTTCATCGAACTTTTCAAAAAGTGAAGGAGTAATGTAAGGCTCCAAAACAAACCAACCTCCAAGGTTGACACCTTGTACCTTGTCGTTTGCGTAATCCCACAGCGTGGAACGCTTCTTGGGAAGTGAAAGGCCTAGAGCCGCAGTGGCCAATGTAAGGAATGAAAGATATCTCATGGCGAGCACAAAGATGGCGTGAAAACAAAAAAAATCAATGGATTGGAGGAAAAGCCGATGCGGTATACTTTATAGCAAACGCAAAGGTGCAATCCATGCGCCACAAACGAGGCATTCCATGCGACTGACTTTGAATAGCCAGCGCGATAATGCGTGTGGATTATGCGAAGGAACGGGAGTATTGGATGCGACGCGGGCATTCCGAGATGGGGGCCGAATTATTAATAGTTGACCGGAGTCCATAATTGAAAAACAAAGTACAACGGGCTACTCGGAATGCTTGGAGTTCTATACTTGTGCCACTGGTTATACACTGGCTGATGACTACTATTAGATGGTGCTGGCTAGGGGGACATTGCTGCCAAACTTGCCTGAGGGTATTTTTTCGTTTGAGAGGTTTTTCCCTATCCTGTCTGTGTTATCGTATATTAGTCGCAGTTTCACCTCCTGTCAGGAGGCCCCGTGCGGCCACCGATTGGCCCCCCAGAAGCACAAGAAAAGTTACATTTCTGGGTTCTTAGAGGTTGCTGGACAAGCCCTGACGACCCCTCGACTTGCTGTTTTAATAAATATCCAGTGACTTGCCACGAGGGGAAGGAAAAAAAAGACTGATGGGTTGGGCCACATGTGTAAGGAAAGGCAATAAATCAGTCAACTGCGAGAGGTGAATTATTTTCTCACTACGCGAACAACTTCGTAGTTGAAAAGTCAACAATGAAGATCCTTATTATGGTTGACAAGCTTGCCGCTATTTATTTTATTTTATTTTTACTTTTGTTTTTTTTCATCAGATCTTCAATACATGTTGGCATTCTTGCATGATTGGTGATTGCCATACTGTTACATTATTGTCACGGTTGTGCTGGTGTTCTCTTACTGTATTGTTATTGTTCTATTTCTGTCACTGTACCAGATGAATCTATTGCTTTTGTTCTTACTGTCAGTCAATTGTATTGATGTTCTATTGCTGTTGCTCCGGTAGTTGCCTTGATGCTGTTATTCCAAGGTCATTCTCATAACTATCTCATAACTATCTCCATTACTACCTCATCTCTCATAACTCTCATTACTGGCCCCTGCTGCTTGTTAATTGACACCGCAGAGTCGCACTGGTTTCCATGCACGGCCACATGACAATAAAAATGGTGGAGGTTCCCGTGAGACTTGAAATGTTTCGTTCCGGCTCTTCGACCAGTATGTTTCATCCTGGCAGTTAGAGGCTTCGAGGTCTACCTCTGACGGTGTCTTCACACCGGAATTTGCCGCCACATGAACACCAAAAGGGGCTCTTCACACAGGACTTACGTAATGTGCCAAGGACTGCACCGAATCACCACGGTTCCAAATCATATACGAACAGGGTTTAGAATGGAGAGAGAGAATGGAGGAGTAGACTACTGTGAAAAGTGGAGACGTCACATAATGGAGTGGGAGAGTTCCAAGAACATGATATGTAAAAAAAAAATTGTCAAAATGTTCAGAAAAGTAAACTATAATACGCAGTCAAAATTTAAAACTGTCCAATCAATACATGTTCCACTCTAAAAAATATTGTCGTTTATCTCACGGGACCAAAGATCGTACAGCCCAAAACATCAAGATAACACAAGAGTATCGACATACTCAAAGTTGATTTGGAGCACACATTTCAACCTTTTCTTTCTCTCGCCTATGGTCACACTATCCTTCACCACTACTCCACCTGCTCCACTATTGCGTCCTTCATTTTGACATTCCCCACCGTCAAGGTTTTTTTTTACCCCCACCTGATTTCCTCCACCTGAATTTACTCCTCTCCAATTCCGCTCCACTTGTCACATTCACCTCACCCTTTCTCATTCAGGTTGTCACTTTCACCTCCACCCGATTTTTCAATTCTCTTTTTAATATTCATGAAAGTTATGTTTGGACTTGATTTTAACTTAGAAATCCACCACTCTGAACTTCTGTTTCTGCTGCTCACTCAAGCCTTATCTACGCACGGAATCTTTCACTGTTCGGTCTCACAAGCATAAAACTTTCTTACAGTAAAAATTCTGAACAGTCTATATCACGTATCCATGTAAACCTGAACTTCTCTAATAAACCAAATCTACCCTAGCTAACCAGAACTGTTCTTTCTAGTACTGTACTTCACAGAACTGTACTTCCCAGAACTACTTTCAGAGCTCTTTTCTACGCATCCATGCTTTTCAGATATATGCTGATAAGCTTTTCAGATCTATGCTTGTATGCTTTATTCATGCAAGTTCCTTCCAAAGCCACATCCATCTAACCTCCATTGCCCGAACGTTGATTACGTCAGAGAAGAAAGTTTGACCTCCCGTTGCCCGCACCTACCATCCCCCAGGCATAACTCTTTCCCTATTGGATTTCTTTTTCAGCAACATCTTCATACAAACTACCAAAAACTACTCATCTACCATGAAAAAACAAATGCAACCTATCCCACAGCCCACAAGCCGAATGTCCGCCTATCTCTACCTATTCCATCCCGCTAAAACCGCGGATTGGTCTCCGATCTTCGTTCATAGCGGGATATGTCATCTCCACCTTATCGACACCTCAGACCCTGCAGGACTGTGTCGAGAGGAGTTTTCTGTTCTGTAATTTGACATCGAAGAAAACTCTAGTCTTGGCGGCCCTCGACCCAGCTGTCAACTTTGACGGATCTCAGTATGTTTACCCAAAGCCCTACTCCACGAACGGAAAAACTCATTTTGAAGCCGAACCTGGGGTAAACCTGCTTATGTTCCCAACTCAGAGCCGCATGCCCGTCAATCTTTCAAATGCGGCAATTCGAACCTTGTTCTACTTGTTATCGCAAAATGCGATAAGTGCTGCTGCCTTATAATACGCACTTCGTCTCCACTTGGGTCATACCCCGACATCTACAAGGAGCTTGTCTTTAGGCATTTTCTGCTCGAATACTTCCTTGGTTTTCTATCGGCCCAACTTTTAAAGGCCAGCTTTCTATTCGAGAGTTTTTTTTACTCGAGTTTTTTCCCATATTTTTCCATCGTTGCTCGACAAAATGTCGGAAGGCATCATGTCAGATGGTGTCAAGTTGGAAAACGTCAAGTCAGACGCCATCTTTTCCATCAACTCAAAATCCAACGATGACTTCATTCCGGGAACCATAAATATTTATTCCTTCAGTGCCCAAGAAGGTGACACCGACTTGCAGGTGACAGATGATCACATCATTCTCTTACCTCAACCTACCCAGTCGGTCAACGACCCTCTCAACTGGACCAAGAGCAAGAAGTTGTGGAACTTTTTTGTTTTGGCCTTCATTACGGGTTTCACTGCTGCTACGTCCAACGATGCTGGCTCCATTCAGGACTCGCTTAACGAGATTTACGGAATCTCTTACGATGCCATGAACACAGGTGCCGGTGTCTTGTTTATTGCTATCGGATGGGCAACTTTCCTATTCACTCCATTTGCCAGTTTGTACGGAAGAAAAATCACCTATTTCATCTGTATCTTCCTTGGTCTTGGAGGTGCCGTGTGGTTCTCCCAGTGTAGAACCACCTCCGACAGTATTTGGTCCCAGTTGTTTGTGGGAGCTTCTGAGGCTTGTGCCGAAGCACATGTGCAACAGTCACTTACCGATATGTATTTCCAGCATCAACTTGGTTCCGTTTTGACCGTCTATATTACTGCTACCTCCGTGGGTACTTACTTGGGTCCATTGATTGGAGGCTTTATTGTTCAGTACGTTGGTTTCAGATGGGTGGGATGGATTGCTGTTTTCATCTCCGCTGCCTTGTTGATCGTCATTGTCTTCGCCATGCACGAGACCTACTTCGACAGAAGACTCTATCATGGTGTCATTCTGACGGGACTTCCGGGAACTGAGGCTCGCAATGAGAAAAAGGTTTTGGAGAAGAAGACCATCGTAGACTCCAAGAACTCTGACTCCAACTCGGTGAACTCCAACTTGTCGAAACATGATAACGATTTGGAATTGGCCAGAACAGCTAACAATGGAGCCTCAGAACCCAAGAACAGCTACTGGAAGTCTGTGGCCATGATCACTCCCTCTACCAACATGATTGGTACTGGTTTCAAGCAGTATTGTAAGCGTCTCATTTTGCTTTTCAGAGTGTTCCTCTTCCCTCCATGTATTTTCTCCGGTTTGGTGTGGGGAATGCAAGATGCCTTGTTGACTTTCTACTTGACTGTGGAAGATGACCAATACTACGACCCACCATACAACTACAGCAACACTGGTGTTGCGCTCATGAACGTTCCATGTTTGATTGGTTCCATCATTGGATGTATCTACGCCGGTGTTGTCTCCGATTGGTTCACCATCTGGATGGCCAAGCGTAACAATGGTATCCAAGAAGCTGAGTTCAGACTCTATTTCCTTATTATACCAGCCGTGTTGTGTCCTGTTGGATTGATCCTTTTTGCCGTGGGAACTGACCAGCAATGGCATTGGTTCCCCACCTATTTCGGTTTGGGACTTGTGGGTCTTGGATTTGGTTCTTCTGGTGACGTTGCCATGGGTTATTTAATGGATGCATACCCTGAGATGGTCATTGAAATGATGGCCGGAGTGTCTGTGATCAACAACATGTTTGGATGTATTTTTACCTTTGCTTGCTCGCCATGGTTGAATGCTATGGGAAACACCAAGACGTTTATTATTTTGGCAGTGATCACCTGTGTGATTATGGGCAGTAGTATTCCATTCATTTATTTTGGTAAGAGAATTCGCTTGTGGACCAAGCCTTGGTACCTTGATTTCTGTGAAAGAAGAGACAGAATGGAAGGATAGATTAGTAATTGATTTAATAAGAGAATAACAGAGAATTACAGAGAATAACAGAGCATGGCTGATAGTAATAGAGAGTAACTGGACTATATGGAGTAATTGGCTGCGAAAGTGTTGTAATGAAGGGGTATACCATTTTCCATGCACAAACAACTTACGTATACGAGAAAAAAAGGACTAAGATACTGGCAAGTACAAGTTGCATCCCCAATTCCTAAACCAATTGATTTTCATGTTTTCAAGTTAACCAACCAAATATTTTATAGATGATACAATCCTACACACAGTTAGAATATCATCGGGGCACCAACCCTAAGCTTAAGCACGTGACTCAAAGTATCCCCACGCACTGATAAAAAATTTGATGTGAAAATCCACCTCTCTCTTACTCATCTGTCAAAACTAAGACATAGTCTGCCTATTGCTTAAATTGATTATCTCTAGTTCAAAATGTCTACTGAATCTGCTTTGTCCTACGCCGCCTTGATCTTGGCCGATGCTGATGTCGAAATCACCGCCGACAAGTTGAACACCTTGGTTTCCAAGGCCAACGTTGAAGTCGAGGGTATCTGGGCTGATCTTTTCGCCAAGGCTCTTGAGGGCAAGGACTTGAAGGAGTTCTTCTTCAACTTCTCCTCTGCTCCAGCTGCTGCTGCTTCTGGTGCTGCTGGTGCCTCTACTGGTGCTGCTGCTGAGGAGGCTGCTGAGGAGAAGGAGGAAGAGGCCAAGGAGGAGTCCGACGACGACATGGGTTTCGGTTTGTTCGATTAAACGTGTTGTAATATATGGTTAATAAATCTTCATCCTTTAACAAGTGTAGAATTGTAGGTGAGAACTGAATGGAGAATATGTGAATCGATAGAATCGTGTCTATAGAGATGCACTTAACGAAAGATATGAAGATATGTTAGAAGGTGCACTTAAAGATATACACATAAGAAATAGGGAAGTAATGATAGAGACAGTTAATCACTTTAGTGAATATTCATATGCTCATAAAATACATATACGTTACTCGTACATATACATACATTCAACTACTACAAGTACATCATCCATACATCGCTAATGTTTAAGTACACATCAACAAAGTGAAGTGTCCCTGTCAAGTCATTCCATTCCATCTCTTTCATATCTACCTACTCCAAATTCTACACCGATCATTCTCTGACGTGGACCGTTTCAGTATTATTAACCAAGTATGTAACATTTACTTCTTCTTCTTGTCAGCCTCGGCCTCGGCCTTCTCCTTGGCTCTCTTCTCTCTGATGCCCTTGTATCTCTTCTCGTCTCTGGCCTCTCTCAAGGTTCTGTAAGCAGTCTTCTCTGGGACAACAACAGCTCTTGGGGCAGACTCTGGAGCAGACTGCTCAACTGGGAAAGTGGCAGCAGCAGAAACCTGAACACCCTCAGCAGCAGACTTCTTGGAGAAGATGACCAACTTAGACTGGTACTCGTTCAATCTAGCAACGTTGGCGTCGAAGGTCTCCTGGGACTTGTTCTGTCTTCTGTGGTCAACAGCAATGCCAATAGTTCTAGCGTACTTAGCAGACAAGCCAGCAGCCTTAACCTCAGCCAAGGTGAAACCTCTACCGGCTCTAACCTTTCTGTTGTACTTGACGGTTGGGCATCTAACAATTGGTCTCAAAGAGTCCACTGGCTTTGGGGCAACCTTAGCAGCCTTGGCCAATCTAGATTGTCTTCTAGAGTACTTCTGGCCAGCCTGGTTAAAGTGGACCTTGACACGCTCTTGCCAGTGCTTTCTGAAGTGGTTCTTCAACAATGGTAAGTTCTTGGAGATAGCCATTTTTACTGTTAGTGAATAAAGAACTGGGAGAAGAATTTTTTTTTCGCGCTGCCAGTGGATAGTATGGAGTGCCGGTAGGATGGGAAATAGCCCGCCTGCATAATATATGGTGAAGCGAACCTATTGGGGGAACTTTGGATTTTCGCAGTCACACGGCACGTGATACACGCGAAATTCGCCCTCTTTTCTAGCGTACATTTGGGCATGATTTGAACATATGCAGGTAGTATATCATTTCCATACTGCACACAACCAGACAATCCTAAGGCCTCACTACTGCCCATAGTTAACCATAGATTCATAAAAGGCTTGAAATCCAAAATTTACCCAGTGCACCCGTACATCCCGCACTCATACACTCCCACTATCCAGAAAAACTTTTCTCTCCAATCCTTTTTTCACTCCTAATACCTATCATTCTAAATCAAGATGTCCACTCCATCTGTCCAGGTATGTTTTAACTTGGAGCGTTATGGCTAGTTTTGACCGCCAACCACCAATCATGACTATTGAATCCGCATGAAATGAAAATTATTTCCATCGCATCTATTCGTCCCAACCAAACTTTCATGATCAAATTCACCATCAAATTCACAGAATACTAACCTCTCCAGACTTTTGGTAAGAAGAAGACCGCTACTGCCGTTGCCCACGTTAAGGCCGGTAAGGGTTTGATCAAGATTAACGGTTCTCCAATCACCTTGGTGCAGCCAGAGATCTTGCGTTTCAAGGTTTACGAGCCATTGACTTTGGCTGGCTTGGACAAGTTCCAGAACATCGACATCAGAGTCAAGGTCACCGGTGGTGGTCACGTCTCTCAGGTGTACGCTATCAGACAGGCTATTGCTAAGGGTTTGGTTGCTTACCACCAGAAGTACGTTGACGAGGCTTCCAAGAACGAGCTCAAGAAGATCTTCGCTTCTTACGACAAGACCTTGTTGGTTGCTGACTCTAGAAGAATGGAGCCAAAGAAGTTTGGTGGTCGTGGTGCCAGAGCCAGATTCCAGAAGTCTTACCGTTAAGAGTGGTTGTTGTATTGTGGAAGGCATAATATCTTTTATCTCATTACACCGCCTCTTTTATCTAATGTATAAATAAAAGCACGTATCATTGGTGAATTCAGTGTAGCTTGTTGTTTGCATTGTGTAGATGGGTTTATGTTTAATGCTCCGGAGATGATCCAGGTTTGGATAGTCGATCCATAAGGTTATGTATTTGTTCTTTGCTTTGTATAATGATAAAATTCAGTCAAGCTCATCTTCATGGAATGTTCAATGTGGTTCTAAGTTAGATATTTACTTTATTCTACATCTTCCGAAAGCATTATTCATACTGGACATTCCCTCGCCCATGCTTGGCACTCATAACATTGTTGCTTTTTGAAATTAGTTCTAAGCTGACATCTCTGTTCGGTTCAGTTCTTCACAGTTTTCGTTTTAAAATTTCCCCTTTCATTTCCCGTTGTAGAATCCATCTTTTCTCTCCTTCTATAATTTTCTGTTTCTTTTATTTTTTCCTTCATTCCTTTTACTTACTCTTCCTCCATCTCTCTCTTATCACCTTCAATTTCTACTTTCGCATTCAATTCTCGTCGAATCCTCAATAATCACATCTCTCATTAATGCCGATAAAACGAACATCTTAACATATTATCGCAGACAAAACCATCCACTTACACTTTTCAGACATTAAAACCCTTTATCTAGATGAAAGGGCCACATATTCATTTTTTCCCCATATCTCGTCTCCAACTCCACCTCTGATCTCACTATCTACACTACCTACTACTTGTGACCACATAAATCATTCATGGCTTGGGTCAATTCATGCGCCACCTTTCTGATCCCGCTACTGCTATCTCCTCCGATAGTGGCAATAACTCCCATCCCACAGACTCCACTTTTAGCCGTGGTAACCTCATCTACCGTCGCCATCTATGAGTCTTCTTCACTATTACCTTTAGCCATTCATAAACGTGCAAATGAATGTTTGACGAACCACAAGCAGTCTGTTTCTGCCCGAATCAGACACGTGTCAGTGGACACATCCAAACTAGGCCACATGCACTCGGTCAATCTCTATATCCAGACTGCTGCAGACTATATCTTGATCTACCATCTTTTCGTCAACTACTCTCGGTCTTTGTATGAGGTGACCGACGTTAACAATGGCGAGCGCTTACTTCAGAACTCTAAGCCTTTGGCTTCGGATAACTCTCGGTTCAACTTGGCCAACTTCATCAAAACGGCTACGAAATCCATCATTCAAGGTGGCTCCGCAGATACCAACTTGACCAACATGGAACACTTCAATAATGCAGCCGTGGATGACGACCAGCGTAACGAGAACATTCCTTTGGTGAAATTGACCATGATAAAAATCCTTCGAATGAACGCAGGCATCACAGGATTCTGGTGTAAACTGAATTCCCAGAACTTGATATTCACCAATGATTGCGACGAGATCCAGATCCTCAACCTCAAGACGTTCAACAACGAGATTATCAAGCTTGCGGACAGTAAGTGGTATTATGATACTACATTGATTGAGTACAACTTGAACGATAACTACTTTTTACACTTGAGTTCCACTGGAGAGTTGGGAGTTCTTCAGTTCAACCAGTCCAAATCTTCAGTGGCCGTGGACTACACTCTTCTCACCAAGCTTGATTTTGAATGTCGCCATATTCTTATAAATCCGCAGTACAATTTGGTCATTCTCCAGTCAGACACGGACTTGAAGATTTACAAGGTGACTCTTGGCGCTAAGACATCCACACTCTGTTTTATTAAGACTTTGTATGAGTTCACCAATTCCAGCCAGTTATCGTGCAAATGGTCTCCATGCGGATCTTTTCTTATTGTGTGGAATATGCAAACAAACTACTGGAAGATGATATCCAAGTTTGGCTTCATCCTCTTTGATTCAAAAGCATTGTCTGAAGAGATCGCTGCCGCAGATATAGATTCAGAAAACTTACTGAGAGTTAATGACTTCTGTTTTGTCTCGGATTGTGCCATTGCCCTCAACTCCCAGACGCTCTACATCTTGAACAAGGATTCGTCCAAGATATACCACCTTGATCTCCTAAGGTTGCTGGAACGGTTCTCCAACATGTCCATATTTCACGATGAAAACTATATCAGCGTTCCAGTTTCGGAGTCCAATTCCTTTGCTCGATTCCCCATTCTCCCCACGTTCCAAAAGGTGTTGTCTCATTTCCAGTATGTGAACGGTACAGCGTTGGCATCCTCTCACCGTAAGCCTACCGGTTATTTTACTATTCGTGTCAGCGAGTCTCTGCAACTTTCTATGTCATATGGGCCGCATCTTGCAATTTCGACTCCTATCAAATTAGGTTCCGATTTCTCCCATCCACTCTGGTATGTTTTCTACAACCACTTTGTTGAGCCCTTGAACATCGTTAACCATTTCTGGGTCAAAGACAACTTGATTCTAATCAATAGATACGCCAGGGATGATGTGGACCCAGAGGAATTTCCTGACATGATGATTGACGAATTAATGATTCTCAATACTGCTGCATCCAAGTACGGTGCCGGAGGTGCCAATTTCAAGTTCGATAGCGACTCATTGGTATGGAGACATTCCTTTCGCAATAGAATAGTCACCTTTGAATTGATCGACCTGGTAGATGGTATGAAAACATTGGTATTGATCACAAATGACATGCGTATCATCTTGATGGAGCTTTCAAAGGGGGAACGGTCTGAAAAGCCAGGAGCTATGAAAATATCAATTCGTGTTCGCAGAACTATTCATTTGTCTAGCATCAAGCATAAGTTACCCATTACACTCATCCAGCAAATGACAATGGTGGATGGGAAGCACTTCTTCTTCCTTTTGAACAATGGTGATTTATATTTGTTGAAGAACCAGATCACTAGTCCAGAGGATGAAGTTGCAAATCAGAGGGGCACCACTCAAGTGAACAACATGTATGATTTGATTAAAATCAGTTCCGCGGTCGAATCTTTCCAGGTGAGTGAGATCAATTTCAACCAACAGCGTCACAATCGGTATATCACCTTCTTCAACGGCGGTGAAGTCTTGGTTTATAATATGGGAGAGCTCGTTGAACGCATTTACGAGTTTGAAGGAGTTGAGCATTCCAGTGAGGTAGATGTAGAGAAACCACTCCGGCCCATCAAGATCAAGATCGCCAGTTTCATGCCCCTCAGAATTTACCAGTCAAATGGGTCCATCGAAGTTGCGGGCTTTGAGTATCAAGCTATGGTTAAAAGCGATTTTCTTATTTTGAAGCACCGGCCAAGCAGGCAACTCATTTTGAACAAGTTCATTCAGCACGATTTGTTCGAGTCCAATCTACTGACCATGGAAATCACACGAAAATTCTCCAATTTCGGCAACTACGACTACTGCTTGGAACTTTTGCTTTTCGAGAATTTGTACGAGAGTGATGAAGCGAACCGGCTCCGTAAAGTGTGTCAGTTGGTGGATGCAACTGCCAACTCTGACTCCATCTACATCAACTTCTTGCGCAAGATCGAGGTGAAGTACTGGGACCAATTCTTCAAGTTGCTCGACCAGACGCCAGTGGGATTTATGAACAGGCTCCGAGAATCCAATAACGTGGAGCTCTGTTACAATTACCTCAACATCTACCTCAATTTCAAGCGAGAATTCGAGAGTTCTGTTACCCCCTTCGAAACCGAAGAAAAGGGATCAATTCTAGACGCAAAGGACTGTGAACTTATCAAGCAGATCATCAAGATGCTTCTTGAAGCACAGAAATGGGATGAATGTTTTGAATTGTGCAGATATATCAAACTCTTGCAACCATCAGGAAATATTCTCCGCGAAATCCGCCAATCCATCTGAGGCATTATGGTTTGCACACGCCGCGCATTTTGACCAACCAAAAACTTTCAATTATCAACTACACACTCTGAGAACGTTTGCAAGACAACCTTTCTGAAACATGACTCTCGCCACAGAATTCGCCGAGACCACTCGTCGCTCGCTCACCCATGCTGAAATGAGAACCAGAGTGCTCCACTTGTACCGCAAATACATCAGAAACGCAAAGGAATTTAGTGACTTGTACGAGTTGGACATGCCAGTTTCCAACGTTAAAACCAAGATCAGACAGGAGTTTGAGAGACAGAGATTCGTCAACGATTTGGCAGTTACCAACGTTCTCTACGCCAAGGGTCAAATGGAGTTCCAAGAGTTGATCAACTTCTGGAAGCAGCAGTGCCATGTCTTGAGATACTTTGAAGACCAGCACGACTACAATGTAGTCGACAAGGATGATTTCGTCAAGAACTTCTTGAGAGGAAACAACTGATAGAACTACTGCCTGAAAAGGAATGCATAGGCTAACACGAGCCAAAATATACTGTCTGGGCCAGAAACTCAGTGTCTCGGATTAGTGCCTGGACACATGTGCTATAGTCACCAATAGGATCATTATCAATAAATAAGAACAGATTATGTTCAACTTGTAGGAGTAGAAAGCATTATTGAGAGTTATCTACGATTCTTATACCATAGGATTTGCACTCAGATATTATTAAACTTAAAATGAAAGATAGCCGACAAAGAGAAGAAAGATAAAAAAACTATAGAAGAGATGGGGGTATTAACGATCTATCCGACTGCATCACATTAATCATTGGACTGTTTAGTCCATGTTGTCAGCCAATGGGACTTCCTCGGCGCCGTAATCCAATTCTTCATCATCCTCTACACCTGCCTCTTGGTACTGCTGGTATTCACTCACCAAGTCGTTCATGTTGGACTCAGCCTCAGTGAACTCCATCTCGTCCATACCTTCTGATGTGTACCAATGTAAGAAAGCCTTTCTTCTGAACATAGCACTGAATTGGTCTCCAACTCTCTTGAACAATTCCTGAATGGAGGTGGAGTTACCAATGAAAGTGGCTGACATGTCCAAGTCTCTTGGTGGAACAGAACAAACGGCAGTCTGCACGTTGTTTGGAATCCACTCAACGAAGTAGTCTGCATTTCTGGTTTGGACCTTAAGCATCTCGTCATCAACCTCCTTGACTGAGACGTTACCTCTGAAGAAAGCAGCAACAGTCAAGTAACGACCGTTTCTTGGATCGGAAGCAGCCATCATGTTCTTGGCATCGAACATTTGCTGGGTCAACTCTGGAACAGTCAAAGATCTGAAGGACTTGGAACCGATTGAGGTCAATGGAGCATAACCAACCATGAAGAAGTGCAATCTTGGGAAAGGAACTAAGTTAACGGCCAATTTTCTCAAATCGGAGTTCAACTGGCCAGGGTAACGCAACGAGGTGGTAACACCGGACATAACGCTGGACACCAAGTTATTTAATTGGTCGTAGTTTGGCTGAGGCAACTTCAAGGTCTTCTGACAAATGTTGTACAAGGCCTCGTTATCGATACAGAAGGTCTCATCGGAGTTCTCAACCAACTGGTGGACAGACAAGGTTGCGTTATAAGGCTCGATGACGGTATCGGACACCTTTGGCGAAGGGACCACAGAGAAAGTGGCCATCATTCTGTCAGGAAACTCCTCTCTGATTCTGGAAATCAACAAAGTACCCATACCGGAACCAGTACCTCCACCTAAGGAGTGAGTGATCTGGAAACCTTGCAAAGAGTCACAGCCTTCGGCCTCTCTTCTGACCACTTCCATGACGGAGTCGACCAATTCAGCACCCTCAGTGTAATGTCCCTTGGCCCAAACATTTCCGGCGGACGATTGACCGAAAATATAGTTGTCTGGACGGAACAAGTTTCCGATACGCGAGGCCTTGACGCTGTCGATAGTTCCAGGCTCCAAGTCTACAAGAACCGCACGTGGAACGTATTTGCCCGAGGAGGCTTCGTTGAAGTACACGTCCAACTTTGCCTTTTGGATTCCGTCGTCTCCATGGTAGTTTCCGTTGTTGTCTAATCCGTGTTCGCCACAAATGGTTTCCCAGAAGGCGGCACCCTATGAGTTAGTATGATGATCTGGAAAAAAGTGATTTGGATATGGAAGATTTGAATGCTTTGAACATGGAACACGCTTATAATATATGGCGAATCAGCCACAAAAAGGACGAGAATTCTCCACTTTTGAACATATCAAGCCCTCGAAAAAACGCTTTAACATACAATTTGGTTACCACATTGACCGGTGGACAAATGAATCTAGACGGTGTTAGTAAATGAAGATAATGAGTTGGAGAGATGGCACTAGGAAAATGGATGAGATTTCCGGGAGGTTCAACAGTGCCAACAATGATGCATTTTATAAACTTGGATACACATACAATCTCTCTCATGTTTGTTGCTTGGCTAGAGAGTCGACGTTGGTGATTTAAGCGGTAGTATTTTGTTTTTGTTTTCTAGTAGGAGATTTCGGGTTGCGCACGCCGCGGATGTTTAGATTTTTCCCTTTTGGGGAAGGGTGGATTGATTCGAGTTTGGCGTGATTGAAAGGACGAGACGTGTTTGGGGAAAATTTGGAGAAACTGCGAGCAGATATAGAGGAGCATGGTTTCAGAGAAAATTTTGGTGTTGGTTTGGAGGAATTTGGGGTAGGTTTTATGTTTCGCATATGAAACCATTTAGGTAAGGCAAGTTAAGTGAGGCAAGTTAAGTGAGGCAAGTTAAGTGAGGCAAGTTATGTGAGGCAAGTTGAATGAGGGTGAACTAGGTAAGATGAACTAGGTGAATTAGGGAAAAAAATGGATATTATGATTTATTTTCGATACTTTCTGAAATAAAGGAGGAGAAAGGAGATGGAAATTGTGAATTTGAAATTTTGTTGTGGATTTTGTTTGGCTAAAATGGGCCGTTAGGACCAGTGATGAGAATTCGTAGAATCTTGATGTCTGGTGGAATTATCATCAAAAAGGTTTGAGATGATATCTTGATGAAAAATTTGGCTGAAGGATGGGAGTATTCAAGAGACTCATTGACATCTACGCTTTAAGAAGTAGAATTATGTAAGATCGCTATTGTAGCTTTGTCCTGTCAATTAGGATTCTATGCGCATAGTAACTTCCGTCTGGTGAACGAGCATTAAAGCCTATAATCTTGCAAAATAAGAGACTACCGAGAAATGTAGAAAACTTCAAAGAATAAAACTTAGAGATGAACAAAACGATGATCGAGAAGGAATTTAAAGATTCAAGTCAAATGAACGATAAAAGTTATAAAATGAATTAAAAACCTCATATTGATTCTAACTAACTTTACTGTTTATCAGTCCACATTCAGGCACAGTCTGCCAGCCCAATTATAATCCATATTTCTTCAATCCCGTCAATTTTATCATCGATTCACCAAAATTGTCCCTCCTCATCTAATTCTCACTAATAAAATCAACAAAAAAATTAAAATCATTAATTGAATCCAATCAATTCTATCATTTATGTTCATTAATCATTACATGATCTCTCCTTATTAGTCATATCGCACTCACAATCTCACCATCTCCAGTTTTTCTTCATACACACCACTCTCTTTATGAAGAAAGTATCTTGGGAAGACATCTCGCAATCGGGAAACAGCCTTCTTTCGCCAGCCTGGAAGCTGAACGGCCACGTATTCACTTCCGGATGCTTGGGCACTGACGCTTCAGGAAACTTGCCTGAATCTGTTGAACAGCAGACGGAAAATGCCATCAAGAACTTGGAGGCCGTGCTCAAGTTCTCTGGCCTGGACCTCAACCGTGTATTGAAGGTATTGCTTTTCATTTCCAATGGTGACGATGCTGCTGTGGTTAACAAGGTATACGCCAAATACTTTCTTAACAAGCCAGCACGGTCATGTGTGATTTTGCAATTCCCCAACCCTAATGTCAAGGTTGAATTGGAGTGTGTTGCTGAGTACATCGATTACGAGGCACCTAAGCTTTAGAAACTTTAGTCAAGGTGCTAGGTACTATGGATCAAGTCGCTGTGGATATACATAGGTGTTAGACAGCAGATCTATAGGGTTATGGAACTACAGATATTACTTCAAATGTCAGTTATCAGTTTTAATTGCCAGTTATAGAATATAGACAAAGCTGTGATAAGGTATTGTAGAAATGTAAACGACCGATAACTATCTAGCTTATTCTATATTGTGCTGGTAGATTTACATTGAGCGAAATATTTATGATGCATAGCCATAAACCTCCAAGAAAACATAAAGATCCCGAAGAAGTCAACATTGAAATCGAGGTTGAAATTAAATGAAATAACAATAAATACTTTATCCACCCTATCTTCTTCACCACGATTAACTATCCTTCACATAAGATGTTCACCACTAGTAAACCACAGCCATTTACTCCTCTTAAAGCAATGCACCAAAAATGGCTCTAAACAGCCATAACCCCTCTAAATCACATACTATAATCAGCAATTAATTTTCAGAATCCCTTGAAGCTTTCCAAATGTCCTCTCCGCTCAAATATCGCCACCATCGTCCATGGAGCCAAACCCAACCTGCAGGCTAACCAGCCACTCGAAATAACACGAATATCTCTAAACTACATCTCTTCTCAAATGTCGGCGGCTATCCAGAATCGAACGTTCGAGTTCCAACAGTGTGTCGCGTCCTTCGACAAGATCAACAAAAAGCAGAATGTTCCACAGCGGCAAGTTAACGCGCCCGTCAAAAAGTCCAAATTCAGCCACCAAGCCAGTATCATTGCCAAAGACATAGCACACACCACAGAGTTGTTGCTGAAGCTAGCGTTGTTGGCTCGACGCAAACCGCTCTTTGATGACCGGCCTGTGGAAATCGGCGAGTTGACCTACGTGATCAAACAGGATATCTTCAAGATCGAGCAAAGTATTCAGAACTTGCAGAAATACGCTAAAGGCGACTCGTCCATCCAGGTGGACTCACAAGTGACACAATACCTGAAGAACGTATTGAACTTGTTGAATCTGAAAATGAAGAATGTGAGTGGCGAATTCAAGAACGTGTTGGAGTTGAGACAAAAGAACGAGCTCTTGAACAAACTGAGAAAGGAGAATTTCCTTCTGGCCACCAACAGACAGAACGCGCTGTCTCCACTCAATGGCGATAACGGCGCCTTGTCCAATTTGGGCGAGAATCCGTATTTGCTTGCGGACAGCGCCACACCCGACTTTGAAAGTGCTAATGGGGGTGGCCTTTTGTCGATTCCAGATCAGACCAGGCAATTGCTTCTCATGGAAGAGCAGAGCAGTGAGTATTTACAGCAGAGAAATTCGGCAGTTGAGACTATCGAGGCTACCATCAATGAGGTGGGAAATTTGTTCCAGCAGTTAGCCACCATGGTGACTGAACAGGGAGAGACCATTCAGAGAATCGATCAAAACGTCGAGGACATTGATATGAACATTATGGGTGCCCAACGGGAGTTGCTTAAGTATTATGCACATATCCTGAACAATCGGTGGTTCTTTTTGAAGATTTTTGGAGTGTTGTTGTTCTTTTTCTTCCTCTGGGTTCTTGTTAGTTAGAGAGGCTATATTTGAGAGAGGTCGAAGAAGAAATTATGATACAAGAGAGCAGAGACAAAGAAAACGATAGAAATGATAAGGAGATCATACGGTACAGAGACACCGCAAATGTGTAAGGAGAAAGGTATATCAGAGAAGAAAGTGTATACTTGTGAGGAAGATATACAAGGGAGGATGAGAGTCAAGAGAAGCACAGATCCAACTCAAGTTCATATTCGCTTGAATTGAGTTCGGCAAACTAATGTGTCTGACGTTCAGTCAATGACACCACGCATAACAATAAATACCTATACCCAGAGAACATTCACCTCTACACCAAATCAAAAATCACAAAACTTGAAACAAGAACTTGATAAAAAAGCACAAAAAAAAATTACAAGGCAAAATTCATAGACTTCCAGGTCTCAAGTAATTCGCCAATTCCTACCTCACTTGATCATTATCATTATCCTATGGTCGTGCGCGAACAAAGGACCTCAGTCTGCTCCCGCCTTCACACAATCTTATCAGCAACACCAGCTCCTACAACCAGGCGCTCTGCATAACACATTCTATCACTTCATTCCCAGAAACATAATAAAGCACCTATCACAATGTGGAACTATTTGTTTGGAGGCAATAAGCAGCAAAAGAAGGAGTTGCCGAAGAAGGCTATTGTGGAGTTGAGAGAACACATTCAGATGCTCAACAAGAAACGGACCCATCTAGAACTGCAAATCAATGACCAGGACCAGTTGGCCAGAAAGCATCTTGCCACCAATAAGGCCATGGCCAGAAATGCGTTGAAGCGCAAGAAGGGCTATGAGGCCAATTTGATGAAGATCGAGAACCAGATTGATTCCTTGGAGACGCAGTTGACAGCCATCGAGGGCGCCAACTTGAATTTGGAGACCATGAAGGCAATGAAGCAAGGTGCTCTGGCCATGAAGCAGATACATGGCGAGTACGACGTGGACAAGGTAGAGAACACCATGGATGATATCCGCGAGCAGGTGGAGTTGGCCGAAGAGATCTCCGAGGCGATTTCGCGTCCTGTGGGTGGAGAGTACGTGGACGAAGACGAGTTGGACGAGGAGTTGGCGGCTTTGCAGGCGGAGGCTGCCGAGACGAACGAGGCACAGAAGCAGCCTGCTACGAAGGTGGCGTCACCTCAGTTGCCTGACTTCCCTACCGTAGCGAAGAACAAGCCACAAGCAGCTGCGGAGGAGGACGAGGATGAGGAGGCCTTGAAGGCGTTGCAGGCGGAGATGGGGTTGTAATTGAGCCGTGGAATGGTTTAGGCGTTAGTGTGGGATGTTCAGTTCCTATAGACATCAATCAATGTAATTAACGAATGAGTAGAGGAGTGTAGGAGGTGTACTGGAATGGGGTGTACAAAGAGTTACTGAATTATGGAAGAGGTTATAGAAGTATAGAACAGAGTACTGAATTATGGAACAGAAGATATTAGCATGGGGTAAACCATAACCAGACATTTAAGTAAAGTGTGAAGGCATGGAGGAAGGACGATACTAGAAAGTTTCGAAGGTTCGAAATACATCAGGTTGATCTCACCGTAAATGTCCTTCTTCAAAGTCTTCATATAAGTAAACTATCTAATAAAGACATGAGAGAATGCACACCCACGAGATAGACATTGGCTGCGAGATTATATAGTAGGTTCTAACAAAAATACTCACCTAAACCACAATAATTCCCGTTTGACCACCATTTCAAAAGTATTTTCTCAAGTATTTTCCCCTTTTCTACCCCACTAGATTTCTTATCTACCAATTCAAACTTTTTTGTATGGCCATCTTCCCTTTCATCCTACTCCCACACTGTGGGGAGATGTACTGAGGTGATGTGATGGCAGAAAAATTTAGTACCGTACAGGCACTCCACCATCTTTTCATCTTGTGGAAACCAAACAGGCAAATGAAACCAGCCCAAAAGTATCTTTTGCACACTTTGTGCAAACGATATCACTCCACAAAGTTGGGCACTCGCCACCTGGCTATTTCCGCCATTTCCCGCAGCTCATCGACTTCAGAACCTTTCAGTCTCCAAAATGACATGAAGATCTATGCTTCACTCGTAGATGAGCTCAGGAAGCCTCAAAAGGATTCCAAATCGCAGGTCAGTCTTTCCGGAAAAGCGTTCAACGAAATCAAACCCATAGGCGACAAAATTGCCGAATCTGATCGCCGAGAAGTCAGCTGGTCATCGAACTACGACCCTGTTACCAGATCTCCATTTGCAAAGGATGTGGTGCATTTGCTGTCGTTGCTCGACGCTCTTTTATCGTCAAAAAACTTTGCCAGAGCAGAAAACATCTTGGTGGCCATCCATCCATTGTTAGACCAACCTGAAGGGTTTGTCTCATTCATGAATAAGTACTTAGAGGCTTACGCTATGGAGGAGTCTTCTACCATTGAGGAACTTGAATCATTTCTTGCAAAGATGCAGAAAGAATTCCGGGCATATCCGAACGACAGAACATACGCCATCATGATTGCAAAGTCCATCGATGATAAAGATACATGCAAGACATACATCAACAAAGCAAAGACATCCAGACGTTTGATCAGACGTACATTGAATCACTTAGACATTCTCACTGTGGAGGACCTCACACGTCTTTTTGAGGAGCCTTCATTGGAGGAATGCCATATTCCAACTGATCTCATACCACTCTTTCAAGATGTAAGAAGTGGACAGAATCCAGAGGTTTCCGAAGAAGAGGTTCCTGAATATTTCAAGGTCGACGGTAAGGAGGCACCCATGATCGAGAAGGATGCTGCAGAGTTGCGTGCAGTGGATTCGTTTGGCTTGAAGGTCATCAGACACACGCTTTTGGGATTGGAGAGCAAGACTGAAATCGATTTGGACAAGCTCTTCAACGATCTCGACGAAGACCTCAAGCAGCACATTTTGCATAATTCCCGTTCAAACAAGAAGAGAAATTATCACGAAATCTATAAGACACTCAAGACTCCCGAAGACAAAAGGAAATTTGACGAGGCTTTAGATGTGTTCAACGAATCCAGACAGAGAGAACTTGAAAGTAAAGGTATTGACGCTGCGCGTGAAAAATGGAAACACGAATTTGAAGATTTGCAACTGAGAGGAGGTCTCCCTATTAATAAGAACTTAAATGTCCAACTTTACCAGTGGTATTTGGACATGCTTCCATTTGTCCAAGAAGAGGTAGATCTTTGCAGGAAGCTCTTGAGCAACGAAATTATGCTTTCATCTTTGTCTGGTGACGAAAAAAAGCAAATGAAGGACCGATCCTTCTACGCCCCATACCTTGTGTTGATTCCCCCCAAGAAGTTGACGGTAATTACCATTTTGGAGTTACTCAAATTGAACTCCACCGGAGGCATTGTGGACGGTATGCGTACAGCTAGGGCAGTGATTTCTGTGGGAAAAGCCATCGAACTTGAGTACAAATCGCAAAGCTTGGTAGCAGCCGAGAAGAGATTCTTGACTCGTAAGTCCAAGAACTCCAACAGACTTAGGAAACTTCTTCGTTCCAGAAAGCCAACGGTGGAAGATGCTCTGAACACTGAGTGGGACTACCCTGTTTATGCCAAATTAGGCTCGGTTTTGACCAGTCTTTTACTTCATGTGGCTAAGGTTCAGGTTACTGGTACTGATCCCTCCACTGGAAAGGCAGTCAAGGGTAAGCAGCCAGCTTTTCACCACACATACCAATTTGTCAACGGACAGAGACTTGGAATAATCAGGTTGCATAAGAATTTGGTTCGCCAATTGGCTAGCAACACTCTCATCAATTCTGTTCAGCCTCAATTTCTTCCCATGTTGCTTCCTCCTACGGACTGGTCTTCACACAACAATGGAGGCTATAAATTCACACCCAGCACCTTAGTCAGAATCAAAGACTCCGCAGAAACTGTTGCCTACGTGAAGGCTGCAGCAGAAGCTAAAAATTTGGATGACGTTTATGCTGGTTTGAATGTTTTGGGACGTACTCCATGGACTGTCAACGCCAAAGTGTTGGAGGTGGTGTCACAGTGCTGGAATACTGGAGAGGCATTCTTGGACATACCTCCTATTGTAGACGAACCCGAATTGCCTGCTCCACTCCCATTTAACGCAGAGCCTTTGGAGAAGGTCGAGTACCAAAAGAAGGTGCGTCACATTCTCAACGAGGCTGCAGCATTCAGATCTCAAAGATGTGATACCAACTACAAGCTTGAAATTGCTAGAGCATTTGTTGGTGAGAAAATGTACTTCCCTCACAATGTCGATTTCCGTGGCAGAGCATACCCATTAGCCCCACATCTTAACCATTTGGGTAATGACTTGACCAGATCGCTTTTCTTGTTCTGGGAAGGCAGAGAGTTGGGAGAGAGAGGCTTGGAGTGGTTGAAGATTCATTTGGCCAATGTCTACGGTATGGATAAGGCACCATTAAAGCAGAGAGCAGAGTTTGTTGAGGCTAACTTAGAAAACGTGTTCGATTCTGCTCGTGATCCTCTTGGAGGTAACAGATGGTGGACAAAGGGTGACAAGCCATGGCAAATTTTGGGAGTATGTTTCGAACTAGCAGAGGCCTATAAGTTGACCGACCCGACCAAGTACGTTTCGCATTGTCCAGTGCACCAAGACGGTACCTGTAACGGACTTCAGCATTACGCTGCCTTGGGAGGAGACGTCGAAGGTGCCAAGCAAGTCAACTTGGTTCCTGCTGACAGACCACAAGATGTTTACAAGTTCGTTGCCGGATTGGTTGAGAAGAGGTTGGAATCTGAAGCTGAAGCAGGTAACAAATATGCCATTTTCTTGAAGAATAAGATCTCGCGTAAGGTTGTCAAGCAAACTGTCATGACAAACGTTTACGGAGTCACATTCGTGGGAGCCGTTGCTCAGATCGAGAAACAACTCACCCATCTCTTTGAGAAGGATGATTTTGACTCGGTCACATTGTACGCTCGGTACTTGACGTCATTAGTTTTCGCATCCATGAGGGAGTTGTTCGAGGGTGCCCATTTGATTCAAGATTGGTTGGGAGAGTCTGCTAAGAGAATCTCCAAGTCTGTTCGTATCGACTATGAGGAGAAGAGTGCCAAGAACGCAAACAAGCCCAGTCACTTGTCTTCAGTGATCTGGACGACTCCGCTTGGCTTGCCATGTGTTCAACCATACAGAGCCACCAAAAGACAGATTGTTTCCACCAACTTGCAAGATATTACAATTTCCGATCCATTTGGAGCCACACAAGTGGACTCCAGAAAGCAACTGACAGCTTTTCCTCCAAATTTTATTCACTCGTTAGATGCCACACACATGTTGATGACGGCTGCTGCTTGTGGTGAACAAGGTTTACACTTTGCATCTGTTCACGACTCTTATTGGACTCATGCTGCCAATGTGGACGTAATGAGTGCTAATATTAGAGACCAGTTTGTGCGCTTACATGAGGAAAATTTGATTGTGAAGTTGCGGGATGAGTTCGAGAGACGTTACAAGGGCTTTTTGCAAGTGATGAGTATTCCGGGTGACCATGAGGTTGCCTTGAAGATCAAGGCTGTTAGAAGAAAGATTGTTAAAGACTTGGGCCGTGCATTGACGGTGGCAGACGAAATTTACATTGAAAAGAAGAGACAGGAGTTACTTGAGTCTCCTGATGCTAGAGAAGTTCAGATGGGAAAAGAAATGGTAAGCACTGTGAGTGTCACTGAAGGCTATGACTTGAATGAAATCGCTGTGAGTGCCTCTAGCAGCAAGGCGTTGCAGATCTTGGCGCCTTTGACGTTCCCTGAGATTCCTACTCGTGGTTCGTTGGACGTTGGTGTGGTCAAAGAATCACCATACTTTTTCTCTTAATTGCATGATTCTTGCGAGGCAAGAACACATATTGTTTATAATTCCATTCAGCATGTACATAATTGGATAAGGAGGGAACAGAAATGTGTAGATTCGTATTGTTTGGGCAAAACTTTCATATAATGGATATTTCTTAGAAATATCTTCTTGTTTATCTATAATTGGTACATCCATTGAACCGTAAAGTTTATTTTCTTTCATTCACCAAATATTTAATCTCTCCTTCCCCCTACTTTTGAATCTAGATGATCTTACCTTGCTGTTCAAGGTTCTCTATCAACGGTAGCAAAGGCGCCATTTCTTTGCGGTCTAGCAAGTTGAACTCCTTACAAAATGAGACATAATGCGCAAAAAACGAGTTCCAGTGTGCCTCCAACGACAAATGAACAAGTTTGTCGAAGTGGTTATGGTACATATGGGCAAAGATTCGGAACATCTGCCGCACAATGTTCTTACAGTCCTTGATGAAGTTTGGAGGGAATGCTCCGCCCGTTTTCGTCGGAAATACCGTCTGATCGTTGATCTTGTTGGATATCCACGTCAACACATACTCGATATACTGACAAGCTGGCAAGTTGATAGCCTGTCCACTAGTATCTTTCCAGAGATAATTGGTGTTGGGCCCTGCGCTCATGGTTGGGTACTGTTCAGGCGTCACGTACTCGGAGATGACACCATAGAACAGATTCAAATGGCCATACATCTCAAAGATATTAAGCGAAAGCCACTCGCCATAATCCACGTATTTAGGCAATTGAACAATCGTTTTGAACGATCCTTTGACCAATGCCGTCTTTACGAAAGGCTCAGACAAAAATAGCTGAGGCTCATTCAGTGAACTTTCACCAGACGTCATCACATCCCGTTGAGGCAGCCGAGATCGGTTCATTCTGGGTCTTCTGGTTGGTGACAGCGGAGTAAATTGGATCTGGCTTGATCTCTGCTTTCCGGGTGAGATTTTGCCCGGCAGTTGCGAGCGGCGGAGTGGAGACGTCGAACCATTTGTATGTGAATAGAGCACTCCTTGCGGTTCATATTCTTTCTTGGTTTTTTTGGTACTTCTTCCAAAACCTCGGATGGTGTTTAAGAAGGACATCTTGAAGGGTGAAACAGGAGGGGAAACGCGCCGGAATCTATGGTTGGTGTCAAAAAGGAGGATTCAGTCAACGTGTCGTTTTAATCACGAGCGGGTATACTTTGTGGATTACTTGCTTTATATAATAGACGATGTCGATGGGAGAGTTCTTCGTCAAGATTTGGCGCGCTGAATACAGGAGATGCTGCTGGGAGGCCTGGCGCGCCTACAACAAGCTTAAGTTCAGGCCCAGGCAGTAAGGTGGAGCCCTTTCTTAGATTCGCACATTGTAGCCCTCAGACATTATAGCTGTCAAATGTGAATCCCAGTTGCTTAGTTGAAGCGTCCTAGAGACTCTCCCATCTTGATCTTCTGGCCAACATTGAGGTCAAACTGGAAATTATCAGGTGCCTCAAATACCAACACCACTGTAGACCCCAACTTGAAGCCTCCAACCTCTTCACCTTTACTCAATGGGAAACCACCTAGAAGTGCACTAGCCCCAGTATATGTAGCCTCGTAAACGGTATTCTTCTTCAATTTCTTTGGTTTGCTGCTCACACTCGTTGTGCTTGTGACATCCAGCTTCTCCAACAATGGTGTCAACTCATCAGTGGAGCTTGAATTCGAGTGAACAGAACTTTCTGAATTTCTCAGGTACACTTCATGCTCATACACATCGTTGGTCTTCAAGTCCTTGTCAAAATTCACCACAATACTTCCCACATTGGTGGCACCAACAGGAATCATTGAGAAGAAACCGTACTTCCAGTAACCCAAAAGTGCAACTCTCTCATTCAATACAAAGAGACCTTGCAATGTCTTCTGGAAGAAAGGAGCCACCGAGAAGAGCTCACCAATGAAATGACGTCTCAACGTAGTCACCCAGTTGGTAGGAGAATGGTATCTGTGGTAATCTCCTGGAGCCAAGTAGATAACAGCAAAATACAAATTACTATGCGAACTCTGGTGGAGCATCTCAAATGGAGTGGGCGCCAAATTCTGTGCAACGGACAAGTCCTTGCCTACCGATGGTTTCAGGCCTTTGGCAGTTCCATCACCCTCATCTTCGTACTCCAATTGGTTCAAATGGAAAGTTTCGTCACCTTCTCCACCCAACATGTCATCCAAAGAGTACGAAATTCCATTGACCTTGGCAAACTCTTCATCTCTTTTGATAACAGCTTCATTTTTGGCGTCATGGTCGAACTCCAATGAGTGGGTTGGTGCAGCCAAACGCTTAGCACTCAAACCAAGTAAAGCATCGATGGAGTAGGTCATACCCTTTACCTGCTCGATTTCACCATCCTCAATGACTCCAAACTTGAGAACTTTTCCGTCCGAAGGAGACACTAAGTCGTCGTCAGAAATTGGTCTGACACCAGGTTTCAATTTACGGTAGAAAAACTCGGACAAGTTATGGTAGGTAGTCAAATCAGGTTCCTCCATTTCAGTCAAATTGACACCAAATAGAGCTGAGTATAGCTTGTAAGAAGGGCTCCGCATCCATACTGGTAAGTTGATGGAGTTGACCTGGCCCCACAACCGCGAGATGGTCTTCAATGGGAGCGTCGAGTACGCATACAAATGCCACGACTGAGGCTTGATGGTGTAGTCACTGAACGGCTGGTAGTCCTCATCATCATCTTCACCACGCTCGTATCTGATTTTGGCAGCCACACCTCCCAAAACAACCGCGATGGACGTCAACGTCCACCATCTCACAAACCTTCTTTTCTCCTTTCTTCTTCGACGTGCTTCGGCGGAGAAAAACCGGCGCTGGAGCCTCTGATGGAAGTTCTGCGTCTTATTTCTGATCTTGGAAGGTGCCGAAGAAAACGGTCTTTTCGATAGCGCCAACCCTGGAATTTTCAATCTTTGACCATTTTTTGTCCAGGTCGAGTAGTAAAAAGCAGACTTCTTGGGTTTGGGAATCCGCGGAAACATGTAACGTGAATAGCCAGACTTGGGGGTCACTGGCTGGTCATGGTAAGTTCTCAGAATATTCACCTCCGCCACATTGGTGGCTCTGGAAAGTGGCTGGGAGATGTTCATGGCATTGGGTCCATGGATGAACGATGTATGTGGATATGCCTTTCTTTTCAATACAAACAGCTCAGCATTGAAAAGCGCCGGGCGGTAAACCATAATGAGGGGATGGTTGGGACGGAAGGGTTTCGGAAAGAAATTTAGCCAGTATCCACAAACAATCGGCTAAAAAAACGTATTTAGCTTAAACGAGTGTGTAGTCGCGAATCCACTAGGGTCAAAAAAATCACTCTCAAGTGGTCCGCGTTATACTCACGCCCCGCATTCGGCCAGGAAATACCCATTGTAGAAATTGGCCAGACTCTAGAGGTTATATGGCACAGAATATCACATGATGGAAATTGCCCTTGAAGGAAGTTCAAAATGTGGAGTATGGTGTTTTGGGACCAGGCGGAGAAATAGAGAAAGGCAGAAATAGGTAAGACGGCCGAATGGAACATCTCAAAAGTATAATTATTCATGAAGTTGATTTATTTTTCAGTTTGACTTTTGGGGATTGATGGATTCAGATTGACTTCAAGTGAATTGTAGAGTTTCGAATGACCATAGTTTCATGGCTCTTGGTCAAGTGGCCAAGTCGAATAGCGTTTCACCACCCTCGTAAACTGTCACCTTAGACATTTTGTGCCTAGCCATCATTCATTGTTCTTGCTTTCTGGTGAGCTCCCAAAGCGATTGCTTGAGTCTCTCGATGAAGTCATGACTGAGGTAATGCAGTTGGCTGCCAACATGGCGGTCGCTATATGCAAAGAGAAGCTTCAAGTTTCGTAAATCGTCAACCGTCTGTGGTCTTGCTGCCATCATGCTGAGCTCGATCTTCGTATCTATAATGTTGAAGACGGAAAGTCCCAGGTTGATTTCGTCGGAGTCGTGTGTCTGAATGCTTTCATGGAGATAGACCTGCTTTTCAAACGTAGTGAGAGGTTTTGCAAGTTCAAGCAGTAGCAACGCCTTGATGTCTCGTCCTATCTCGCTCTTGCTTCCTACTTTTTCTAGTGTTCGACTCTCACTTTGTAAGAGAGACGACACCGATGCCTTAAGAAGCTCGTAGTTCAGCTTCTTGAGTACAAATATTGTCATCGACTTCTTGAACTGCTCCAAGTATCCAGACTGAACCAGAAAATCGATTTTAACCTTGAAATGGTCCTCAGAGACCACCTCAATCGACGCAATTCGTTTCATATCGGCAATAAGGTGTGGGGCGTTGGTTTGTTCCAGAATGCCATTTCGGTAATTGACTCTCAAAGGTACCTTGATTGGGTTTCCATTCTTAACGTCTCGAACAACAAGACATCTTGGTTGCACAGCAAGAGCCCAGAAGTGTCTTAGTACCTGAAGATGTACTTCATGCTCATTTTCCTCACTTGGAAACACAGGGTAAAGGGAAATTATGAGTGCAGCAATCGAAAAGTTGGAATCGTCGAAGGCATACTGACTACCTCCCAAAAATAATATTCCAAGTGCCATGTTGATAGCCATGTGGTTGCCATAGTGAATGCTACTGTTAATGCGTCCGTGGATTACACGCAAGCGTCTGAACACCTCCAAATCTCCACTTCCTGCCATAACCACAGATAAACACAACGCAAGCAAGTTTTGGATCTGAGAGGCGCTATTATAGGCGATTTTTTGGTCATAATTGACAGCTGTCATTGTGGATATATCCATCAACAAATCCAAGTAATGGAGTAATGTGCGCCTTGCTTTTAAGTTTTGACTTGAGGCATGCTTAATGGCAATAGATAAACATGCTCCTCCTAAGATATTGAAGTAAGAAATTTGCTCACTATCTAGAGAAATGAGCTTGCTGATGTTGTACTTCTTCCTCAACACCTCAGGGATCTCGGATTCCACCCAATGAGTGGAATTTCCAATCAGCCTCCACATGATCAAATTCTTCGCTAAACATCTCAACAACAATAGATCTGGTCGAATATAGTCAAGAAGTTGCTCCGATTCGGGAATCAGAAGCTTGGCTGCCATTGTAGTGTTCTCAAGTTTCAAATAGATGAATCCCAATGCTAGAATAGCCCCAGAGCCCGATTTGTCCGATTCAAAGATTGGATGTGAATCTCTCATCGAGGTAGCGAAGGCAAGTAATCTATCAACAACATGAGTGTCATTTAGTCCTCTGAGGTCGTTTCCCTTACCGAGATTAATCAATCCAAGAGAAATACCTGCCGCTTGTCTGTATCCTTCTTGTTCTTCTTCATTTTCGATGTGAGAAGAACTTCCTCCAATCTGAGACAAGAGAATTTCACTCATTCTTCTATGCTGGGTCTCGAGATACAAGAGCCCAATACCTATGAGACCAGCCGTCTGAACCATTATAGGAACATTGAGGTCGTTTGCTCCTTGAGGAAGGAGAGCCACCGCATGGACTGAGAGAACTTTGGTGAGCTTTATATCCATTGATCCCTTCAAACTGGCCGCCATTCCAATCAAAAGACCGACACTTGTGAGTGGGTGTTTTGGTCCAAGATAATTATAAATGTGCCATTCTTCAAGTTTCTTCAAATGCCCATTCAAACCAAGACCCAAAAGAAAACCAGCATGTTGAGCGTTGTTTTCAGCTGGCTTGTTGAAAATAACCCAGCTTCCTGAGATTCCCTTGGATGTCGGGCTGATACTGAGGCCCGAAGACACTCCATTATGGAAATGACCCCACTCCATAACTTTCAGAGAAACAGCGCCTTCAGATAAGACTATTGTAGTCATAGAAGGTGCAATGAGGGTATTTAGGTTGAATTTAGGAATGGGGAACTTTTCTGTTAGAAGAGGGATCCTGCCAGCATAAAATAATGCAGCACGACCAACCGGAATCATGAGAGTTCTCAATGCGACAAGAGCTGCTAATTGTCTCTTCATCAATGTAGAATCATATTCGCTCGTTCCTTCTTCAACGTGTAAGGTGACATTCTGAGTTTTTGACTGATGAAGCAAACTGGTAATTTCATAGTAACGCCTGTCTTGATCAAAAATCAACTTTGTAATCCGAATGAGATCAGCTTCAGATTCGCCATCCCAAGCAACGAGACTATCGCCTTTGTTGAATATGCTAGAAATGATGGAGTTGGCATCCCGGACTGTCGGTGAAACTTCGAGGTCTAGCTCATAGTTCTTGAGGCCCAACCTAGAGTCTGGTTGAAGCAAAAGCTTTAAGTCCTTTCTTCCAACTAGCTCGAGATGATTTTCATTCCACTCAAAAGTTGGATTCTCCTGGCAAGCCAGTAAGCACTCTTTGAGAGGTAGGATAACCCCAGCGGGGTACGAATCAAGATCTGCGGCAGTCAAACCAAATTCTGACATTGCATTGACGACTTGAGTAGGCGTCGAATGTGGAGAAGATAAAAGCTCAAGTAGGTGGTAGACAACATGTGACCTGGGAGTCACTATCAAGTTGACTTCATCACTTTCTTCAACCAACTGGGAGAATTTCAAGTACCGTGCACGTTTTCCCTCTGCCAAAGAGATGAGTGAGTCGTAAAGACTAGGCGGCACGTAAAGAAGCACCACCAGCAAGAGGCGAACACTCTTATCAATGCATTTATGGTCAATCAGATAAAAGGTTGTCCACTGCTCCAGCCAGCCCATCCACACAGTCAATTGAGTAAGCAAAGTTCCAAGCTTATTGAGAGACAGTTTGTTCAAGATGTCAAATTTTATCTCCTCATAGATTAAATGCATGGAGACCACAATATATGGCAAGAGGTCCTGAAAGGAGTAGTCAATACTGAAGTAGTCACGGACCTGTTCTGCCTTAGTCAACAACTGGGTGATCTCGTTATCAGCATATTGAGAGCCTTTGAATTCATTGAAAGGGTAGATCATGGCTAGAAGGGTGATAACAAATGCATTCCACTCATCCTTCACAGGATCTAGCATAAGAGCAGACCGCCACGCTACCCACATGTGCTCGTTGATTTTGGATCCTGATAAGTACTTCCAGGATTTGAGACATGTGCTTACAAGTGGAGTCTGAGGCTCTAGCACAAGAGATATGAGGTGAGATTTGAACATGTCAGAGGAATCTCGAATAGCCACGATATTATCACATGTGCTGGAAATGTAGGTGATAGCTGGAAACCTTGAATCCAACGGAATAGGGGGAGCCTTGAGGTCCAAGAAAGGATTAAATAGGTAGAGTGATTTCTCATCAGCAAGCACCAACAACCAGCCTGGGAACGCGGGATGCTCTAACGGTACCGCATGTAGACATTTCACTGAGCAAGACGACTCAAATTGCGGTATCTGATTGACCAGTTGCTTGTAAATGTACACCTGAGCCTCTTTGGTTGCACGGTCACTGATGACTATGGCTTGTTTGTCTTCATGATGGAGACCGTTCACAGCCAAATGCAGTTTCCTGGCCTTAGTGGAGAGGGTATCGATTTTGGTCAAAATCATGTCTTTGCGTAAAGCGCCTAGTTCCAAGGCTGCGAGAGCCAGAGTGGATTTACCTAGTTCACTGACACTGGCTTCTGAACCCACTCTGGCAACAGATGAAATTCCCGAAAGTAACGTGCTGGTTCTTTTTTTTTCCATATTCATCGAGAACGAGTGAGAGTTGGAAGAATGGAACGAAGGAACCGGACCCAAATCGAGAAAGTCTTCGTCCAAGATCTTCGATGGATTAGGTGTGGATACTGAAGCGTTTCTGCGCTTTCTGACATTGCTATTCATGATGTTCTTTCTCGTGGAAGCCTTGACATGGTAAATTCCAATGGTTCTCTGGCGGGAATTGTACGTTACTGTGAGCGATCTGGTCTTGTTAAGGCCCTTGGAAGGGAAATACACAAGGATTTCTTGAGCATTCACCACCGAGGTGGATGAGGTGGTCACCACACGTAAATCACCAATTGGATCCACTAATGTCAAGAAGCGGTAATTGGTAATGGCCGTACCTCTGCCAGGCACAGTTTCCAGGTCTCTTTCTAACAATAAACCCGAATCAAATGGAAATGCATTTCTCAACACGAACGGGAAGCTCACCACGTACGAGTCTCCATCGGGGTAGTAGATGTGAGCAGCGTTTTGCAAGCACACAACAAGAGCCTCGGAAGCATCCAAAGTGGAATTTCGGACAAACTTTGTGTATGTAGCGGTGACAACTGTCTCATCGTAGACTAGCTTACGAGAGATCACAGCACCATGAATCACCACTACCTGACGCGAAGATATGAGGAGCGAGCGGCCATTGGAATAGAGAAATGGCCTATGTTTGGGAAAATATGGGAAAGTGAATTCCCCAGAGAGGTCTAGCGACGGCAGAATCAACATGGCTTTGGAGATTCTGTTAGTGCGATATGTACAAGACATGGTAGTATCAACATTATTATCGTTTCAATTTGGACAGCGAGTATTGCAGCTACAATGTTTTATATCTTGAATCTGAAGGTTGAAATATTATCGTTTTAATTAGAGTTACGTCTTTGAAATTTCAGTAAGGTGTTCTAACGTTGTAAGATCATGCCTCGTTCAGTTCCGTGGACAACATTGTACTTGTATAAATATCAATAAAGTTTATTCAGTATCAATAGTGTAGAATTGTCATCCAACAATGACAATTACTGTACAAGAAAACATCTCAAGCTATTTACAACATCGAGCGTCGAGCTTACTCGATGATTCTGGTCACCAAACCAGTTCCAACGGTCTTACCACCCTCTCTGATGTTGAAACGCTGGTTGACTTCCAAAGGAGTCTTTCTAACCAACTCAATCTCCATCTCGATGTTGTCACCTGGAGAAACCATGGCAGAGTGGTCCACATCTGGGCCCTCTGGGAATCTCAAAGTACCAGTAACATCGGTGGTTCTCAAGAACAACTGAGGCTTGTAGTTCTCACCAAATGGAGAGTGACGTCCACCCTCTTCCTTGGACAAGATATACAAAGAAGCCAAAACCTTCTTGTGCGAGGTGACGGTACCTGGCTTGGCCATGACCATACCACGGGAAACCTCATCTCTCTTGACACCTCTCAACAAGATACCAGCGTTGTCACCAGCCATGGCAGCGTCCAACTCCTTCTTGAACATCTCAATACCGGTAACGGTGGTCTTGAAAGGCTTGTCGAAAGCACCAACAATCTCAATCTCCTCACCCTTCTTCAAGGAACCTCTCTCGACTCTACCAGTGACAACGGTACCTCTACCGGAGATAGAGAACACATCCTCAACAGGCATCAAGAATGGCTGCTCCAAGTCACGCTGTGGGGTTGGAATGTACTCGTCAACGGCGTCCAATAACTTCATGATGGCCTGCTCACCAATCTCTGGCTGCTTACCCTCCAAAGCACACAAAGCGGAACCCATAACAACAGGAGTTTCATCACCGTCGAAACCGTACTGAGTCAACAACTCTCTCATCTCCATCTCGACCAACTCTAACATCTCTGGGTCGTCGATGGTGTCGACCTTGTTAACAAAAACAACCAACTGCTGGACACCGACCTGTCTGGCCAACAACAAGTGCTCTCTGGTCTGAGGCATTTGACCGTCAGTTGCGGCGACAACAATGATGGCACCGTCCATCTGGGCGGCACCAGTAATCATGTTCTTGATGTAATCAGCGTGACCTGGACAGTCGACGTGGGCGTAGTGTCTCTTCTCAGTCTCGTACTCCACGTGGGCGGTGGAGATGGTGATACCTCTTGCTCTTTCTTCTGGAGCCTTGTCAATGGCACCGTAGTCCAAGAAGTTGGCACCACCCTTGTCGGCCAACACCTTGGTGATAGCGGCAGTCAAGGTGGTTTTACCGTGGTCAACATGGCCAATGGTACCGATGTTGACGTGAGGCTTGGAACGGTCAAACACGGCATAGGCTCTGGTGAGACTAGGACGCGTCTTGGCCAACACTCTGGCTCCGACACGGAAGCTGGATGCTACGGATCTGAACATGAGGAAGAATGGGGTTGAGAAAATTTTTTGAGCCAGGTATTTTTTTTCCATAGGGCCATTTTTCGCGGAATGCACAGAATCCGGGGGAACTATTGGTAGGTTACTCTTTCTAGAATTTAAAAGGGAGGATAAGGAGGAGAGATTGGGATTAATTAGGAGAAAATTGATGAAGGAAGTTCTTTTTCATTAGAGATTGTTTTTGCTGTCTTTTATATATTAAAATTTCATGCTATTGTTTTGTCTTTCATATCAGTAAATTTCTTTCTGCTGTCACTTCTAGCATATACAGGCCGCAACGCTTGCTATATAGCATACTCTACTGAATTATAACTATACCGTTTAATACTATTCTGTAAGTATATAATTTTCTTAGTTGGCCAATGGAGAAGTCTCTGCCTGTGCTCTGTCATGTGCATCTCGAGTGTTCTCTTCGATGATCCGCTCCAATTGCTGCCGTTCGAGGTCCTTGTAGCCACTGAAGTGCTCATAGTAAATACAGAGAAGTAACAACGATCCCTGTAACATGGCTGCCACGAAATACGATACCCATGAGCTCCAGTGCAGCCCCTTGGTGAAGAAGAGCGTTGCCGTAAACACAAACCCGCCCGGGGTCTGGATACACATCATTCCAATCGACAAGGTGCCTGGATGTTTCAACTTGTATGTGGTGATGATTTGTGGGACGTACTTGATGATGGTGAGCAACGTCGACATCAAGCCATTGAATTGTGCCAACGCAAGTAGAACCTGTCTGTTGGTGGCAAACGCCACGACTATCTGGATAAGGGAAACCACCCCGTGAAACATCACCAACCGCCCGACATTCACAATCCGGGCGTACTCCTCCTTATCCTGGAGCACTGAACCCCTTGTGAAACTAAGAACAAGCACCAAAATCATAATGGCACACGTGCACTGGAGTCCAATCTGGAGCAAGTTGAGTTGCGAATTGAGACAGTTAAACAAGGTCAATGCACCCACCCGACAGCAGTAACGGGCACGGGAGCTGATCATGATGATGTTGGTAAAGGTGAAAATTGATGAACATGACCCGAGAAACAAGAAGTTGACTGAGAGTCCTTCGGAGGTCTTCTTCTTGTATATCCGGAAATATTGTGGCAAATAACTGACAAAAATGCCCAACGTGATTAGAAGCGAGAATATGAAGTTGACCACTGAGGCACCGTCATAAACGGAGCAGAAGTCCTCCAGCTCAAATGTCTGGAATTGGTTGGTCATGCTGGTTGTAGACGGTGGTTACAACTCGGTAAGTAATGAAGTGCGGAGTAGGTGCAGGGTGATAATAGTTGCTGGGTGTACTACTACAAGTGGGTAGAAATACTTTTTCAATTTTTTTTTTGTTTATTCTGCTTTTGACTACTTCAATTTCAGTGGTAATTTTTTCGATTCATTATTCATCATGCTAACATATTTTTGATTTCAACCGCCACTTTGATTGCCAATGGGTCACCAGTCACAAACTTCACGTACACAGTAATATAGTAGAAGCGACTTACAATGCAACTCTGGAACGAGGGAACTAGACAAACTGGTTGGGCCAGAACATCCTCCAGCAGGCCCCTATCTTTTGCGAATAAACTTTTGATGTCAACCTCCACGACGATCTCCTTGTAGTAACTTCCTGCAGTGTCCTTGGATTCATTCCAACGGCCAAGTTTCCCATCACTCTTCGCAACCACATCGTCGATCCTGAGATTGTTATACTTGACTCCCAAATGTGCAAGCGACTTGATATCCATAATTGTTTGGTTGCTCATGTCAAACCTTACGGGATCCATTTTCTGGCTGAGCGAGAGCACTTCCTTGAGTTGCTTGGTGAATGGTTGGATCACATTCTTCTCGAACCCATCGTTGCTTCCGCCGCTACCCACAACAACACTGGTTGGAAATTCAACTGGAATTGGATACTTTTTGGACCGGATCGTACATGCTACGATATCGGCACCCACGCCTTTGATTTCTGGAGGCTTCCCGTTCTTGACGTCACTTGAAGAATAGCGGACTGTAACTGGAATCCTCAACTTCGTATTTTTGTTTCGTGCTAGCGAGGACATAGTGCTCATAGTGGTTAATGGTGAGTACAGTAAGACGTAGTCTGCTTTAGGAGTAGATGCAGAGAGCATGCCCAACACCTTAGGGGCCTGTGCTAAAAGCTTCTTCTTGTAAGGTAAGAATGACTCCGTCACTTGTGAACCACTTGACAGAGACTGATGAGGCACCGGAGTGTAGAGTTGGCCATTCTTGGCCACGGAACCCCGTCGGGCCAATGCCAGTGGATCCACCCCCAGTTCAAGCTGCTTGCCCAAGGCAATGCAGTTCTGGATGTTATGAACGAATTTTTCGTAAAAGTCCTCTACTGCTTCGGTTTCAATTGCTGCCAAAGTTCTTGGAATCATGCGGACAGGTGCATTGCTCTCCTTGACCATGATATATTCATCTTTGGATGAGTCCGGCGACCCTCCGTAGTCAGACAATTTGCCCACCACTCTAGCCTCTACACAGTAGCTGATTGCTGTGTCCGGGAAGCAGAAGTCTCTAAATCTTATGCTTTGAGTGGGACCCCTTTTCAGTCTGAGTGGTTTTGGTTCAGTCGGAGGGCCAATGCCGAAAGTTGCTCCTTGGGGCTTGGTGGGCTTTTCTCTAAGTTTTCTCAATCTCTGTAGGAATTGCTCCTTGTCCAAACCAACTGAGGGCAACAACTTGCAGTGCTGATCGAGCTCATGGACCTCACAAGCACAATCCAAGAGTTTGTCTGGGATGGTGAAGTTGAAGAATTTCTTATACTTGACTCCCGGAGCAAAGAGCTTTTCGGTAGGAAACATCAAAGAGGTTCCATCGGTAGGATCTATGGCGTCCAGGTCGGAAATGGTGTCGTCCAAATAGGCCGGAGTCCAAGAAGCACGGAAATCAAACATATTCAAGAACTTATAGAACACTATAGGTTTCTTAGACTCGCCTTCCTCGCCATTGACGGTGACACGGCCCTCAAATACCACAGAAAACATATCAAATGGAAGTGGTTGGCTCGATACATTGATGATGGTGACATATCCGTGGATCAGGTCACCTTGCAGAAACTCGTAATCCTGGCCATCGTAGAGGGTCGGGCTTACTCCGCGGCGGCCAGGAGACGTGGTAAGAAAGACATCCACCTTCAACAGGTCAGCAAGCAGCGATGCAAACGACGACAATTGCTTTAACCGATGAGTGTTGGCCAATATGCTATTTTCCCATCGATTAGGAGCAGACGGTTGAGAAAAGTAGTCGTGGGGCCCAGAACCGGGGGTACTTGGCGGTGAGGTGGCCTCATATAATGGAGGAGCACCATGTAGGTCTTCACTCAGCGGATCGATGTTCTTGGAGAACGTCGATTCATAGAGTTGGTACGATGGGAGGATATTCCACATGGGCACATCTTCATAGGCAGGGGATGCTAGTGGGCGCAAGGAGTCGGAGTCAGAGGGAAGTTCAGACGAGTGTGACAGCCTGGCCATGTCTAAACGGAACCCCGGGTTTGCTCCCAGGCGGAAAAGGCCCATCCAAGCGCAAGAAAATAGTGGTGATTTATGGTTCGCAACAGGTTATGAGTTGAGATGCGGCTAGGTCAGGCAGGCTGGGTAGTGCAGAGAGTGGGGGAAATGAGGATTGAAAGGAAAGGAGGGTTTAGGTTTATGAGAGGCATTATATCAAGAAAATTGATGAAGGATTGTTATTAGTTGAATTCGGAAGGATTTTTTTGTTTTATGATTGTATCTTTTCGAAATTTGGTGGGGAGTGAGAGTAGTGAAGGGTTGGCAAGTAAAGACGGAATCTGTTAGGTTTAGTACAGGATGCTGTCACTTTTATTGTGTGGAGAAACGTAACATTGGACTTGGGTCGGTGCGCCTAGTCCCTTGGATCAGGATGGTGGGGATAGATTGTAAAGTGGAGTAGAATAGGTGTGTGCATTGTTTCTGTTCATACAAGAGAATTTGTGGGATTCGATGGATCTCATTTAGTGTAATCTAACTGGAGCATATACTATGCTAACTAGATGTTAAAGATAGGAACAGAGAATGGGAAGTTCTAGTTTGTTTTACCTTAGTATGTCGTATTTGTATGGCATGTATGCTGTTGATGCCGTTTTTACCGTTTTAGGATGCCACTTTAACATGACCATTGCTTTTCGTTGATAATTTTCGCAGCAATATCGTCTCTGGTTTCGGTGACTTGCTACTGATGTACTTGCCATGTTTCTACAGTTTTCAACTTCATTAGTTTATGTTAGATGAGTTTGGCTGTATCTAAGCTTGCTTTCATTGTCGTCAGCAAGGCCCTGCCTTGAGAAAACTGCTCACTATTAATCTCGCTTCATTGGGAGACAAATTATCACCTCTCCCTGCCACTCTCCATTATCCGTAAACCACAAGTTGCTGGCTAAAATTCCGTCTTCCTTTCAGGAGACATTCGTATACTCTGGAACTTCCTCTCATTATTCACTAAGTATCCATCACACCCTTACTAAATACCCTCGACATTCTTACTCTCACTATATAGTCTGCCTTTTACTCTAATTTCAAGCCCACTCTCACTATTCTCTTTATCACACTATTCTCATTTCCTTCTCAATTCTTACTTGATATATTCAAATAATAATCTTCCGACTAAGTCTCCAAATCCTCCTCATTTATCTGCTGGGCTTTCTCATCTGCATCTCCATGCACACATATCCTACTACCTCATCTTTCTCACTCCTACATAGTACTTTATCAACTACATTAACACCAGCCGCTGGCAAATCAGCCATGAGCTCCACTCTATGGGCCATCGAGGCGGCAAAGAAAAACAGGAAAAATGATGTGGTGCCAGGCTCCTCCAAATTCATCACCGCAGAAATGAAAACTAACGTGGACATCGCAAAAGCTGGTATCTCCACCTTTAACGAAAGTCTCCAGACGTGTGTGCATCTGCTCAACGACATCATTGACGACATCAATAATGGAGCGCCTGCTCTGCTACTCCAGAAGGTGACGCAGCTTTCCTTGGCCAATCTCGACGTCAAAGATGAAGATTCCATCTTGTCCAGAACATACTCTAGATACTCAAGAACTGATCGCTCAATCACAGAGGAGATTTCTCGCCCAGAGTTGAAAATAGAGTTGAGCGAGAAAATAATTCGACTGGCTGAACCTCCCATACTTTCACCGGACCGCCTTACATTTGCTGAGCCAATTCTACCGTCAGTACTCAAATCAGATCCTAAAGAACAACCAAGTGTCCCATCGGCAAAACCAAGTTTTCTGCAGACGCCAGCTTCTGCACCGAAAGAAGTTAGAATTCCTTCGTCGTTGGAATTAACTACGACTAAAACAGAAAATATCTTGCCTTCTGAGCCTTATGAGCAAGATGAGATTCGTCTGGAACTGCCATCTTCATCTCCAGCCATATCCAAGCTGGAGAGCGGCAAAATCGAAGACATCAATACGGCCTTGTCACCTATACATATCCCACGCAATACGGTTGCCCTAATGTCTCCCAATGTTGACTTGTCCTTCATTCCAATTGCCAACAGCATCAATCCTCTGAAGTTTGATAATGCTCCGAATCTCAAATCAGAACTCCTGGAAGAAAGCGACACCTCCTTTCAGGCAATAAGCACTGCAATTAGGAAGAGTTTTGCGGGGAAATTGTCCATGGGCCAGTTTGCTGGCTCTCTTCCACTTTACTCCGATTACAAAGATGATACTGATGCGAGACTAAATTCTCAGGATATTCCTTCCAAGAGACCAGAAACACATGCGCAAGACTCTAAGGCTGTCTCTGTCAATTCTCACCAAAGTCGCAGAGAAAAATCGATCTACACGAAGCGAACGTCTGTTTTTGTTGCGCTCCCTGATAGGGAACCAATAGCGTATCTGAATTCGACCAGGCAATCGATTAAAGTTAAAGCTGAGGAAGCAGAATCAAGGGTGAGAAGCCTGGTATATCAGGGTGATATTACCTCAAATAATGATAACTCAAATTTGCACCGATACAACACCACTTCATATAAGAATAGCACGATCTCACATCGTGAAACCAATGCGTCTAAAGTTGGTCATAACGTGGCATCCAAGCTGGTGAACATAGCCAGAAACTTGGATTTACGTTTTCCTGGCAAAACTAGGGCAGTTCAATCTCCCACAGAACGCCGGCTGCCTGTTGAGCGCCGGTCTCCCCTCGGTCGAAGATCCCCCACTCAGCCAAGAGAAAAGAAGAGACTAAATCAAAGTGCTTCGAGTGGTAATTTGCAGTCAGGCAGTATACCCCGAATCAGTCCAACTAGGGGAAGAACTCAGAGCAGATCACCTCGTGCTCCTCCTGGACGTGTCAGGCCCTCAGCTCAATTACAGAAAAGTTTTTCAACGCGGACAACGGATTCTGGTTCTCCTAGTCGAAAAAGTCGACAATCCCATGGTCCATTTTTGTCTACTGCGTCGAACGCTGGAAGTAAGTTTTCGCTCGCAACTGACGATGCCTCAAGCACTCAGAATTCCCGCTCTCCAACGAAATATAACAATCGGACGGATAATGAAAGCATCAGAGATTCTCATACCGATTACGATTCTGTGACCCCGTTGATCAAAAGGGATCCCGATATTCTTCAACGGTTGACGCTACCAACGAGTGCGAGCATACTGAAGGCAACAAAGTCATTTACTACCAAAGAAACGAAAGAGCCGCAGATGACGAATCGCTTCCTAACTACAACTCTCAATCCAGAGAATCCACCTCATTTTGCACCCAAGCCTCAAATGAAGAGGCCATCACCCACCAAAAAAGATCTTTCCAGGGGAGAGAAAAATAAGGTGGCTCGAAAAATTCCGCCATTGAAGTTTGAACCTAGTTCAAGGCCAAAGCAAAAAATCAATTTAGCTATTTCCCACAAACAAGATTTCCGGGAAAGTACACTGAAAACTGATAACCCTCCTACAGAGAGACTTGTGACGAGTCCAAAGAAAAAGGAGCGGGTCACCAATGGGAAGCAAGAATACCCGCAAAGAAAGAGTATCAAACGAGCATTAGAGCCATTGGATATTCATGTGGCGCCCAGAAAGAGAGCAGTAGGAAATGCTGTTCCTCTTCCAGATGCGGCTAGAGGGATCTTCAAAGGAGAACAGAGCAAGGAAAAACGCAAGACTCAGAAAGCATTGACAACTCCCCTTAGACATAGAGCCAAGTCACTAACCGACATTGGGACCGCAGATAGTCCAGGAGTTGGACCAGATGCGTTGCCTGAAATTCCATCGGATGATGAGGCCCTTAGAAAGAAGAAATACTTGAAGAGCTGGGCGGAAACACCCGAATTGCTAAAGGTGATGAAGGAAACCAAGGATTTGGACCCCGTCGCTGTATTTGGAGACGTTCCCGTTCTAAGAATGGACGATGTGTTCGAGTCAGCAGCATCCCGTCAGCGAGGAATGGCATCGCCAAATATGATGTCTTAAGAATATGTATGATACAGGTTATATTTAAAGTATATGGACATCAGGCCTGGCGCTTCGAAAGTGCCACCTCTTTGTTCCATTTGGACAACCACTCTGGAGAATCCTGTTTTGGTACCACGTAGAGTCTCAAAGCGTTGTCGAATAAAGGAGCTTTGGCTTTGTCAGACATCAAAGCCTTGTTGATTGGCACTTTTTTACCCACCTTGATCAAACCTCCCGTAATAGTCTCCATGTAACATTCAAGAGATTTGACAGTGAAATTCTTGTGCTTTGGATCCTCAAACCACGATTGCGGTCTATCAAGAACCATCTCCAAGAGCTCTAGAGGGGTGGTTAGCTCACTAATTTCGGCAACAAAATCAAATTCGTCCGTTGTAGGGTAAAGAACCACCGCAGGGAAGATAAGCTGTGATTCATAGTCTGCTGGATCTTCCAACCTAAGCTTAGCATCCTCAAGGTAATCAGCTGGACGAGGTGTCTTTACAGTCTCAAAGTGTCTCAACTTGACAGCGTTCGTGAGGAGCTCTTTCCTTAAACGTTCTTGGTGTTCCTCTCTCTCCTTCTTCAATCTCTTCTCTTCGATCTGCTTCTCCTTCTCTTCTACTTTCCGGAGAGTCTCTTGGATCGCTTTGTTCTCTGGATCTTTGGTAAGACCATATTGTAACACCTGCTTTGCTTCGTCATATCTTTCCACTGCTAGAAAGGCTCTTCCTGCTCTGTAACATGCCTTGACGTTGTCCTCATCTATAAGGAGAGCTTTCTTGCAATCTTCAATGCACCGTCTGTAATTTTTCAACTCCAAGTTGCACGCAGCCCTGTTAACATACAAAGCAACATTGATTGCGTCCACCTTACATTCCACTTCGAGGCCCTGAGTGTAGTACTCTACAGCATTCTTGTACTGCTTGAACTTGAAGCAGTCATTGCCCTGATTTTTGAAGTTTGTGGCGATTTCGTCAGGCTCACCATCATATGCCAAACTCTTCAACGCTTCAAGTCCCACATTTTCTCCTCCCTCGCCATCCGTCTCGTCTAGCTGGCTCATGAACAAGGGTAATCTGTTGAGTTCTGTCATTACTTCTTCCGGAGTCTTCTGCACCAAGTCCGAGAGCTGCGGAGGTAACGCAGGCTCACCAGGCTTGGGAACATATCTTTTACTTTCCCACGCCGAGATCAACTCGTCTTCGAAATCTCTTTCTTTTGTCACCATCGAAGGTAAGTGTTGGTTATAGATTCGATGAGATGAGTTATGTGCCGTCAGTTGAGGATCTGATGAATTACCTACAGACTGTAAATAGAAATTCTACAATTCATGTAAAAACTTTAAAAGCGTCATTTCCTTTGTCATTAATCTATATACTGGTTTTATTATTCTATTGTAACGGGAACGTGTACCACTTGGGACGCTCCGTTTTTATGCTTCACTGTGATGCGCACATAATAAAGTCTGACCAAGAGACATGTCTGGAAATCTGGCACTAAGCAGATAGTGTCAAAAGCAGATTTTCCTGCAAGTGGTGTGGTTCCCTTCAAGTGGCAAGTGTCTAAGTCAAGATGAAGTTTCACTTTCTTGGTAAAGATTTTGCAGTTGGCGTTGGTTGTAGCCTGCGTTTCACTCCATGGAATGGCAGCCAAGTTCTTGTAGTATCCCATACTGGAATCCGATGAGCTTTCGATGCGAACATCCTCAATTGCCAAATTGATATGTTTGGTCTGTAGCGTGGCCAAACTTTTGATATCTTTGAAGAGTTGAGTTTCGACCCTGAACGCGTCGTCATTGAATCCAACTCTCTTCATGATTGAAGTGAGTCTGTGCAAGTAGTCGTGGAAAGGTTTAATTACAATTGAGTCGAAATTAGGATAGTCTTCGCCAGTCTTCTTCGTAGCGAAATCATCCACGACGTAATCAAGGAAGCACATATCATGGTTGAACTCAAGTGGAATCAAATGCTTCTTTGATCTAGCTGTCATGACAATCAATTCACATGATACGCTTTTGGGTTCTGGAGGAGTCTGGTTATCACCCTCATACTCGTAAGAATAAGAGATATCAATCGGGATCTCTAACTGTGTGTTGTACCTCTGTAGAGGGTTCCGGTATTGCAACGGAGGGATGTATGGGAAAGAGTATTTTATCTTTGGTGTGGAGAGTGAGAAGACTCCGAGAACCTTGGAGAAGCCTGTTAACTTCTGCTTTCGGTACGACGTCAAGTTCTGGTAGAGTGGCAGCTCCTCACTCTTGTTGTTCTTGCTGGATGTTGAAGGCACATTATAGAGGTGTCTCAACTTTTCGCTGGTCAGTCCACGAGAAGTCAGTGGAGAGAGCTGGGAGACCATACTCGTGAGTGAAAGCACAGAGCCTGAGTTCTTGCTCAGGAGTACCAAAGTACCCTCATCAATCTTCTGCTCAACCGTATCCTTTAATGCCTTAAAGCTAGCAAGCACTTTCTTAGCCCAGTAGTCTGGGTATTCTGGCTGAATGGTGAACGGCAATACTCGGATTGGAACACTCACCTCCTTTGTCAACACAAATTTGTCCTTCGGAACCTTATGGTTGTACTGAGAGGCCTTCCCGATGATCTTGGTAGACACGGAGTAGCTGATGAAGGTGTCCATGAACGAAAAGTCCTTGATCTTCTTCTCAGTGAAATCATGAAACCTTCGGGAGGAAGTAATGCTCACGGGGTTCCCCAACGTTGGCAACATCGTGCAATGTCCGTCCAAATTGTGCACATCACAATTGTCGTCCAAGAGCCTGTCTGGAATACGGAAAGAAAAGAATCGCTTGTATGTCACACCAGGCTGGAAAAGACGCTTGGCATCGATGGAAAGAACGGTGTCATCATAAGGATCTTTTTCCCCAACACACCAGTCGTGAGGATTTCCTTCATCTGTGGCTAAACGGTCGATGTTGGCGTAAGTCCATGATGCAAATAGGTCAGGCATGTTTAGGAACTTGAAAACAGTGGGAGGATGAGTATGGTCCTTGGGGCCGTTAGAGCTTTGAACCACCACTAAGCTGCCTTCAAATATTACGTAAACGATATCAAAAGGAATGGGCTCTGTAAACCTATTCGTCATTGTGACATAGCCATGGAGGTACTCTTCTTGTCGATACTCGCGATTGGACACATCAATGATGTTGGGCTTGACACCTTTCTGACACACCGAATCAGTGAAAGTGATCTCAGCGTCTAAATGGCTGGCCATAGAGTTGGAGGTGTCCATCAAGTTGTCGAGCTTGTGCACATTCGCCAAGATGGTCTTCTCGAACAATTGCGCAGAGTTCTGGGTGAAGTCTTCTGAGTCGTCTTCGGGATTCAGATTTGGATTTGGATTTGGGAAGGGAAATTCCGACAAATCAAACATCGCCAGAGGAGACATTGTAGCAGCAGATGCCACAGGAGTGACAGCGCCCGAGTTGAGCGGAGACATCTCGTATCTGGGAGGATCAACCTTATAGTTCTCATCATTGGGGACGAGACGCTTGGAGATAGTGGATTGGAACATGTGATAAGATGGCAAGATGGAGTTTATGAGTTCATCGTCCAGGCTCTTGGCAGAGACCTGAGGGCGGACCTCGTTGAAATCTTCATTCATTAAACTCGTAAGAGAAGAAATTCCTGTACTTCCATTGGAGTATAGAGATGGATTGGCCTACAGACAGGAAGATCTGGGGAGAGTTAGACAAACTGTGGGACTTGGAATATGAATGATTAGTTAGAATGAGGAAAAGTTTTAGGGAAAAACAATGTGAGTTGAAAGGAATTATTTGGATTTTGGAATAGGGAGAGGTCTGGGGGAAACTGGCAAGTTTTATGAATGAAGCAATGGTGTGGCTTACGAGAAGTCGTGCTAGACCTGTTGTATTCTTGTTTTGATCAAAGACACTAGAAAATTGAATAATACCAGTATTATGAGAGTTTGTTAAAACGTTTTAGAACGCCGGGATGTCGACTGTTATGATCGAATAAGTGGGTGCAAAATAGGAATACATTCCATTGCACTCAATATACGAGAGTAACAAAATAAAGAAGTCAAGTGCGAGGGAAGAATACGTGTTCAGGGTCCTCCTCGCTTGATAAATTCTAAATGCGTGATTTTAGGAAAACCATCAGTTAGCATACTCCACTCTACCAGCGAAGAAAGTATGGAAGACAAATATCTAACAGAAAAATATTATGACAGACAATTTCTATAACAGACATTTACTCCAACAACCCAGATAAAATCAATGAACTCAAATATTCATACCTAAATTTGTTTATGATTCCATCATACTTTTCCCCGCAATGATTCTCTTTTTTCCATCATCGCTTCTCTCTCCATACTTTCGAACTTCCCAGCTTTCTCAACATGTTGCCAAACTCTGTTGTCATTTTACAACAGTTCCTGTCCTGCGCGACTCATTCCTGTCGCAACGTCTTCCATTGCTTTTTGAACAATGGCTTGCCTTTTTCCCAAATGCCCGAAATGCCAATCTCCACAATTTTTCAGAGTCTCCAGATACTGTGCATTCACATCGTTTTCTCGCAAATTCAATCTCAATGTCTCCGTCATGGCTTCGTTCACACTTCCCTCAACAGGTTAGTTGTCAAGCGACCTTCCTGTACTGAGTCTTATCTTTGAAGCTTCGCTACGTCAGGCATCGACGCCACAATAGACATCCACATCCAACACATTTTTTTTTTGGTTTCTTCATTGCATCTCTCATGATTTCAGAGAAGAAGATTATTCCGGCCCCGGTGTCGCCGCTTTCGCGATCAATTCGGGCCGCTATTGTAATGCTCTTAATTTTGCTTGCTATCACCAACTTCGTTCCTGTCACCGATAACGATCATTTGCTCAGCTATTTGTCCCATGTGAGTTACCAGCGTATAGCTTCTGGAAATGATCCTGTGGGAGACAAAATTGGTCAACCCTCTTTGCATCCGCCTGCTGAGTTTCTTCGGTATGGTTCTAAAGCCATGGTCAGCTCGGATGTTCCTCTATGCTCAACCATGGGAAAGGAAATCTTGCTCAAAGGCGGAAACGCCGCGGATGCTGCCGTCACCGTTGCTCTCTGTATCGGTTCAGTTAATCTGCATTCGTCTGGTATTGGCGGTGGTGGGTTTATTGTCACCACCAAAGATAACCAGACCTTGAGTATCGATGCACGCGAAATGGCACCTTCGTTGGCCCATAAACATATGTACGACGGTATTCCACTTTTAGCTCAGTTTGGTGGTCTTGCAGTGGCTGTTCCAGGCGAGTTGGCTGGACTTCACCTGTTGTATGAGAATCATGGATCTGGAAAATTGACGTGGGCCCAATTGTTCGAGCCAGTTATAGAGCTCAACAGAAAAGGATGGAAGGCTCCTTTGATCTGGGTTCGAGCTGCACAGAAGATTGATGAGCTCTTACTCTCCCGTGTACCTCCATTACGTGAAACCTGGGACTTTATCTATAAGAAAGACACCAGGAAATTGGTGGAGGTGGGAGACATCATCACTAGACCCAACTATGCCGATACCCTTGAGAAAATTGCTAGAAATGGTAGTGCAAGCGTTTTTTATGATCCTAATGGACCTATTGCCCCCAAACTTGCAAGCCTGGCCCAAGGTTTGGGAGGCATCTTGACAGCTCAAGATTTCGCCAACTACAAGGCTAAAGTGTCAGAAGCACTTAGCTTCAACTTCTCTTTGGGCTCCGACAATTATGAATTATCAACCACTGGTGGTGTATCGTCTGGATTGGCTCTTATTGCAGGTCTCAACTTCTACACAGCTTTGGCTCAGCAAAGTCCCGTGGACAAAGATGAAGCACTCAAGACGCATAGGCTTTTAGAGGCCATGAAGTGGACAGCACTGGCACGCTCGCACTTGGGAGATGTCAACGAAACTTACTGGAATGCCATTGTGGCTAACTACTCATCTCCAGATTGGTCTCGAGGCTTATTGGATGATGGCATGTACTCGGACAACACCACATTCCCTTGGGAGCACTACGGTCCATTGTACAAGTTGACCGAACCGCATGGAACCTCGCATTTCTCCGTTGTTGATGAACATGGCGGAGCAGTGGGCATGACCACCACCGTCAACTTACTATTTGGATCTCTGGTTTACGACAAGGATACCGGTGTGGTGTTGAACGATGAAATGGATGACTTCTCGATGCCCGACTACAGCAATGCGTTCAATTTAACCCCTTCGGCGCACAACTTCATCCGTCCGTTCACACGCCCACTCTCGCTGACTACACCCACCATCATCAGAAAGAATGGTCAGTTACACTTCCTTATAGGTGCAGCTGGAGGGTCGCGGATCGTCACTGCGGTTCTACAGGCCATCGTTCGGACCATCCACGACAACATGCTGCTTCTTCACGCCATTGCATACCCACGGCTCCATCATCAGCTCATCCCACAGTTTGCCATGGTGGAAAACATCACTATGTTCAACTCCGAATTCCGTGACACTTTGGACTGTATCCAATGCCAGCTCGAGACATTGAACCACACATTTGTGGAAACCGGCGCTTTGACAGCTATGAACGGAATTAAGAGAGCTGCAGATGGCGGATGGGAGGGAGTTAGTGACTACTGGCGTAAGCGAGGAATTGCTGACGGATATTGAGTTGAATATTCGCAGCTTCCGTTACTCCGGTGTATCTGCATTCCACGGATCCACTGGATTGAGGATGCGCGATAAGCAACTAGAGAAAGGATTTCTTGACAACTGTATGGGTTGAATTAGTGTCCCCCCCCTTCACTTTGGTGAACGGAGTAGGTCTTCAGATCCAAGTCCTTTGTTCTTGGCCGGTTCATTGGTGCAGGGCTCAAACTTTGAAGAGAAGTTAAAAATTCCAGTGGATGGTTGGAAGTGCTAAGGGATGGAGGTGCAAAATATGAAATTTGTAATACCAGTGGATGATGTCTGGTTCCATGACTTCCGCACCCATAGATTTTGTCCCCGTGATTACAGCATTCCCATTTGTGGCATAGCACACCTCCGTACGCAGATACGGAGTAATATACTAGAAAATATCAGTTTTTACTTTGAAAAGTGTCAAACTTCCAGCTCCGAGCCGTTACTCCGGAGACATTCCAGGGATAACATGAAGAATCAGATAACGCATACAGGCACATACATGGGACCACAGCCATGGTCCCACAACTTTCTCGGGATTTATGATTGGCCTGTTCTGATTGATTTTGTGGGGCTGCCTCTTCCTGCAGACACCCACCACCACCACTAGGCATCACTTTGTGGGGTCGCCCCCCACTACTGCAGAAACACAGCCGTCCATGGTGTATTCGATGGTGTTGATCGCATCTAAAACATCCCCAAGAGTCCATCGTAGCGAAGTATTATAATGTTTTGGATGTTCTCCGGATAACAGGAGCGTCACCAATGGGTGCCAAACTCCGAAACAGAATTGTGTGTTTGTCTGCAGGTGCATGCGTGTCCGCCAAAGGTTGATCGCTAAAGTGAGGTCATTTTCCCCAGATTTCGTGGTGGACTTATACTCCGGAGTGGCCTATATAATGCATTGCGATTCCCATCTTATGTAGGCTGATTTTCGATTTTTCTTTTGTTAACCACCCTTATTTATTCTCGTCCATCTCCCCACTATTGCAACCACATGTCCACTTACTCTTACCAGGACCAATTAAAGAAATTGCCCATTCCAGATTTGGAAGAAACGTGCAAGAACTACTTGAGCGTATTAAGACCCCTTCAGACCGAAAAGGAATATGAGAGAACCGTGGAGGCGGTATCCAAGTTCTTGAAGGATGGAACGGGCAGCTACTTGGACTCGGAGTTGAGAACCTACGCGGAGACTAGAAACTCTTATATCGAGCAATTCTGGTACGATGCCTACTTGAACTACGATTCGCCTGTGGTGTTGAACTTGAATCCATTCTTTCTTTTGGAAGATGACCCTTTCTACAACGAGTCTACTTGTGTCAATCCTCAGGTCAAGAGAGCAGTGACTTTGACTGTTTCGTCGTTGAAATTCATCCAGGCTTTGAAGAACGAGACTTTGCCTGTGGATTTCCAGAGAAATGGCAAGCCCCTTTGTATGTACCAGTACTCCAAATTGTTTGGTGCGTCTAGAATCCCTAATGAGGACGGATGTGTCATGCAATCAGACCCCAACTCCAACCACATCATTGTTATGTCAAAATCCCAGTTTTATTGGTTTGATGTGTTGGATAAGAACAACAATTTGATCATGCTGGAGCAGGACTTGATCATTAACTTCACTTCCATCATCCAGGACTCACTTAAGACCCCTAGAAACGAAATCGCAAAGTCTTCGTTTGGTGTGTTAACCACAGAAAACAGAAGAATCTGGGCCAAGATCAGAAGCTCGTCCACCATTGTTGACAACCCCAACAATAGCGAGATTTTGTCCATCATCGACTCCGCTCTTTTTGTAATTTGCTTGGACGACCTCGTGTTGAACGATTTGAGTGACCTTTCTAAGAATATGTTGTGCGGTTTGTCTATTCTTGACAAGGGTGTCCAGGTGGGAACTTGTACTAACAGATGGTACGATAAGTTGCAGATCATCATCACTCAAAATGGAAAGGCTGGTATCAATTTCGAGCACACTGGTGTCGACGGCCACACGGTGTTGAGATATGTCAGTGACGTTTACACCGACTCTATTCTTTCATTTGCACAGACCATTAACTCAAACGCTCCAACTTTGTGGAAGGATGGCTCGACCAAAGGTGTCAATGAGGTCCAAAGTGATCTTGTAACCATTCCTAGAAAGTTGGAATGGGACTTAACTCCAGACTTGTCGCTTGCTTTAAGATTTGGTGAGACCAGATTGTCTGACTTGATCAACCAAAACGAGTTTAAGCACTTGGAATTCAAGAGCTACGGTTCTTCCACGATCAAGAAAATGAAGTTTAGTCCTGATGCGTTTGTCCAAATGGCCTTCCAGGCCACCTACTACGCACTTTATGGTAAGGTCGAATGTACTTACGAGCCAGCCATGACCAAGAACTTCTTCCACGGAAGAACTGAGGCCATCCGTACTGTGAGTCAAGAATCCAACTTATTCGTTCGTAAGTTCTTTGACCCCACCATGCCTGCCAACGAGAAGTTAAAGTATCTCTCGGACGCTTGCGTGAAGCATTCTGAGCAGACCAGAAGATGCTCCAATGGTCAGGGTGTGGACAGACACTTGTATGCTTTGTTCTGTATCTGGAAAAGATATGTTGCAGAGTTTGAAGACAACTATGAGGCTCCAGAAATGAAGAACGATGACACCATCACCAACCACGAAATTTCGAGCAGCTCCTCTGACAGCACTGTCGGCGGTAACAATCAACTGAACTTAAAGTTCGAGTTGAAGCACTTGCCTGAGATCTTTGCTGATGCTGGATGGGACAAGTTGAATAACACAATTATCTCCACCTCCAACTGTGGTAATCCCTCGTTGAGACTTTTTGGTTTTGGTCCAGTTAGTGCCAACGGGTTTGGTATTGGATACATTATCAAAGACGACTCCATCTCTATTTGTGCATCTTCTAAGCACAGACAGACGAGCAGATTTCTTGTGACTTTGGAGTCTTACTTCAACGAGGTTTACAGAATCTTCAAGGAAGTCAACGACGTTCAGGAACCACATGCTCCTATTGACACCAAGATCAGAGACAACGGCTACTCTAACGTCAAGCCAAATGTTCTTGTGAAGCCTGTCCCTGTCAAGAGCGACACCTTGAACACCTTGTTGGGTGGTTATGGCTACTTTGACATGGGAGATGACCAGATCAAGTCAAGGGGCCAGTCGCCAGAACTTCCATTCATGCCTCGTTTGGACAGCACATTCTCCCTCAGAGACATCGAGAAGAAATTGAGATTGTCTGAATACTAAATTATTCATACTTATTTATTTTATTTATTATATTTATTCTATTTATTTCCCTGATGCCTTAAATACCAAATTCACCGCCCTGTAACGCTGCTCGCATACTGGCCTTGTTGGTCTTGGTGTTCTTATTAAACTTTCCACTCGGAGGCATACCTCTCATAGCAAGGTCGCTCGCGGTCGGCCTTGGTTTTGCCTTCTGTTGAGGAGGAGGGTAATATCCTTGTGGTGGAGGATAGTACATTGGATATCCATAACCTTGCGGAGGTGGGTAATAGCCTTGTGGAGGTGGAGGATAATAATACTGTGGTGCCGGGGCACCAGGACCTGGCGGCATCTGCCCTTGTGATGCTTGTACCGGCATTTGCCCTGGAGGAATTTGCCCTTGCTGGTGGTTGGGTGGCTGGCCATATGGAGCATGATGTACTGGGTATTGTGACATCTGAGCAGTAGGTACCTGAGGTGGTGTGTGATGATGAGGGATTGCCTGGTTCTGCTGACCTCCACTTTGTTGATGATTCATATGCTGTGTAGGCACCTGATGTTGAGTGTGAGCTGTAGGTGCACTAATTGCTTGAGTTGTTGGGTGAGACATCATTTGATGGTGTTGATCTTGAGAGTGAGCCATTGGTCGTTGTTGAGCATGGCGGTTTGGCAGGCCAACTGTGAATTGTGAGTCAGACTGAGGTTGTAATTGCTGTGTCGGGGGTATTGGTTGAGCAGAGCCTATTGCAGGTGTAGGAGACTTCGTCATGGGGACCTGAGATTGATTGCCCGTTGGAGTGTAATACTGTGAATTGGTTGGGGAGTTTCCCGTTGGGGTGTGGTAGTACGATGACACCAACAGTGGGTCACTGATATCTTGATGAGCTCCAAACATGTTCGGATTCAAATGCATCTTGTTAGGCAGCGCTGAACCTGACACAATTCTTGGTTGTACTTGAGGTGAAAGATGACTACTCACCTGAGCCTGCGGTGGACGCATTGACTGGTATTCATTATACCTTGCATCAACATTGTTTGCGGAATAGCCATTGTAACTCAGATCCTGACTTTGTTGAGCAATCTGTTGGTCGGATGAGTACTGGCTCTCGCCAGGTATAGATGTATCTGTCTTTGAAGGTACTGGTGGAGGATGGCCATTATTATTCACGGGAGGTAAAGGTGGAGGAGGTCCATTGGGAATTTCATCCATTGAAGGCAAAGGTGGGGGAGGTCCGTTCGGGATTCCCTCCATAGGGAAGTAATCCACTGGCTTCTTAGAGCGCTTCTTTTTCTTCTTTTTCTTCTTCTCTTCGACCTCTCCAGATCCAAATTCCAGACGGTATTCAAGTTGGATTTCCGGCTGGACAAACTGATCTTCCAGCTGGTAATGAGAATGATTCTCCGTCTGAAATTCTGCTTCGGAATTCGAAAGATGTGGAGGAAGAGCTTCATTTTTGTGATGACCAAGATCAGAGGTTCTGGCTTGTGATGGTTCATCCGTATGTTTTGGATTGACGAAGGCAAACTCGCTCTGACCTTGCATCTTGTTTCTGTTCGTTCCATTTGAAGCGATATAGGGGTTCTTCACGTAGTTTGCCTCGTGAACGTCATGGTGAGACCGATTTTGAGAATCGTAATCATTATCGTACCCGTACACATCATTCAGGCTAAACTTCTCTTCTCGTGGTAGTTGAGAAACATAATGCGTCTCGTGACCTGGTTTCTCAAGATATTGCTGCTCATGTGGTGATTGTGTTGTATGTGAGTTCTCCTGAGGTTGTTGATAGTTTTGGGAATTCGCTGGATATCTGTTAGGAGAATGATCTCTGCTAGTAGCCAAATTCCGACTCTGACCTGGAATGTAGTAGTCATCATAAGGTTCTGTGTCAACTCTGCCGTCTGGCTGATCGAATGGAGTTTTGTATGTCTCAAAAGGTTCTTGGATCTCCACACGCTCTCTGGAATGGTAAACTTCTGGATCCTTTTGCGCATAAGCACGATAAGTCTGGAATTCTGGATGCTCTTGTTCGGTATAGCGATCAGGCGACCTTCTGGGTATCACGGGCTCCAGGATTTGCAAGTTTTGAAGATCAACCTCATTAGCATGATCATCGTCGAGTGGTGGTGGACGGGGCCTCTGCGAAAACTTGGGCTTCTGAGCCTGAATTTTCTTAGTGGCTTCGTTAGCAATACTGCGCTCTTCGTCAAGACTGGCCATATACTTTTGGTAACCCAGGCTACTCTCAGATAAACCATCCACACTAAATTGATCATCTCTAAATGATACATCCGGAAGAAGCGAACTTTTTGGTAGAGGGTGGCCTGCTCGTTCCGCAGATGATGGCGGTGGTGGCAATGACTTCTCTTGAGGGATGGGAGAACGGGCCATTAATCTCGGCGAGTGCTCGAAGTCCTTGAAATTAGTCAAATAATCATCTTCACTCATCGTCACTTCCGATAAAATGAGCCATTTCTGGAATCCACGCAATCCAGCTTCAACCACTATGGAGCGACCAAACAATGATTTCAATGCATCCGACTGGTCAGATCCTAACGAGGAAAGCCAGGTCCAGATATAGTAATCCTGCAAGGACACATTTGAAATGGTGACTTCAGTGTACATAGGAATATTTGGATCCTGTGGTGCCGACGTGTTTGCCCAGCCGGGGTATATACCATAATCCGAATGGATGGGAGTGGCAGTCAACCGAGAAAGAACTCGTCTCGACTCCTCCGTTAATGTAGATACAATCTCATTAGTAGAGTCCTTTTGGAAAATATTTTTGAGGATAGTATAATTTTCGATGGAGATAAACTTGTCTTTCTTGTCGAAGCGAAGGTTCTGTCTGACCTTGCTAATAAGCTCGTATGGATCAGCACATCTCTTAGTGGAGCGGATCTGGACACACGGAATGGTGATCACAGACTTCATAGACGGCAGTTTATCTGGTGGTGGGTATGAGTTGGTGACAAGAAGAGACTGCAAAGTCTTTGGAAGTTTGAGGGTATCACTTTCAGTGTCTGGAAGCATAGCACGCAAGAACGCTAGAAGCAAGTGAAATAAGCCATTGCACGTCAGCTCCCAGGTGCTAAGACCGTCCATGAAGCTGTTTTCACGGGTGGCAGTGGCATCGTAAAAAGCCGAAGAAGAATGAGGCGTGCTATTGAAAGCCCAGACACTGGCCATTTTGGCGATCTTACGGCCACTCAAATGATTGTACTGAGAATTCGTAGCGATTCCAATCATAAGGTCAAGGAAGTCATAAACAATGGATGCATGGGAGGAAGAAGAGAGACATTTGGGCATGAGAGTGAGAAATGCATCTTTTGGATAGCCAGCATCACGCTCTCGTCTCTTAAACTCTAAATACACGTTCCACCCAACGACCTCATTGTTCGGAAGACGGCACCACAAATATTTGAGGCCACAGATAAGGGTGAATTCGTCGAAAGATTTCAAAAGAAGTTTGACCAGCGACGTTTTGGCCATATCAATCAACTTTCCACCGGGAAAGACGGACTGCAAGAACTGCTCGAGTTTTGAGTCATCTACTCGCGATCTGAAAGGAAGAAACACATGAGGGGTCTTCGTTCCTCGAGTCTTGAGGTCGGCTGTGATGAGGTGGAGTAATACCTGGAGTTTCTTTCTTGTAAGTTGATCCGCAGCGATCCCAAAGTGTTGATGGTGGTTTCGATTGGATGCTGGAAGCTTCGGAAGCGCAAACTGATCCTGGCCCATGGCGCCAAGTATACAAAGCAAGTTGTTTCAGTGGACCGAGAGAATATTGCTGCTGGCTAAACTGGAAGAGTCAGGCTTTTTAACGTTTGGTTACCAAGGCAGTGTTTTTTTTTTCTGTGCCTTGTTGCGCGAAGTTTGATCACAACCCCAGATTTCGCTTACAATCGATAGTTGAAAACCTTGCAGATCCAGGGAATGGCCGTGGTGGTATGATGGATATGGACTTTTGTTCGTGTTGGTGGATATGATATATGTTAAATTTGTCGATATCAGGGAGCTTTTCGAATTTTAATTGGTGTATTTGTGATTGGCGAGGTACTTTTGTTATTTACATAGAACACTTTCAACATGGCTCGTCTGCGCACAATCCG
>Ga0160505_100082_pt1 | contig 73720 bp, 49 predicted proteins | sample DIDeMG_FD_108225 | JGI IMG/M metagenome (GOLD analysis project Ga0160505, IMG submission 108225) | Enriched chicken feces microbial communities from UW Madison campus, WI, USA - DID2874_E49_Stillage MG | ecosystem: Host-associated > Birds > Digestive system > Large intestine > Fecal ... | reverse complement strand
GTCATTGTGGAAAGTGAATGTAGATTTTACAGTAGACGCAATTTCTATAATCTTGCTATCACCTGGAATGAGCTCAGACAATTTACAATTTTTTTTCCCAATTTGCCTCTTCTAGAATGACCATCTGGGTGTTTATCGCATATCGCTTGCCATATTAGTCCTAGCGCCTTCAAAAGTCTGTCGGAAGTGCGCATTCGGAATTTCACAATAGATTGGGTAAGCTTATTGCAACCAACCATCCTAAGCATAAATGTGACGGGAGTTTTAAATGTTGCATCACCGCTCTCCAATTGACATATCAAGTTTACGTCACTAGTTTTCAATTGACATGTCGAAAGTCTTGACAATCATTTCACTCCCCTGCCAATATAACTACAATCAATTTAATCCCGTGATATATTAATAAGTACCCAAAGAATAACCCCCATTAAAAATTGTTTACAGATGCAGAACGGCTCGACTAATAGTAAAAAAAAGCAGAGTCAACATCACCAAACACCAACTGATTTCCAAATCTTATATATATTTGTGTGTGTGTGTGTGTGTATGATATGTTTGGAGATCAATTGGCATTCAAGAAATGCGACTTAAAAATTGTGTGCCAATTATTTGGCTTCAACGGTCTTCATTATTTGGCTTCAACGGTCTTCTCGTTTTTTTGAGTGATAGAATCAGAGGAGTTGTCGGCTTCTTCAGCTCCAACATTGGCATGCTTGACTTGCTCGAACAAGTCTTCCTGCTCCTTCTTGGTCAAGTTGTGCTTCTTCTTACCCTTGATGTGGTACATTGGGTTCAATTCAGCCAAGACAAGGTTCTTGGTGAATGGCAAGTGGCCGTTACGCTCCTCGAACCACAACAAGTAAATGGCAAGGATGACAGCAATCCAGTAGACGTTGTAAGAAATGACAGAACCGTAAGTAGCAGAGTTTTGCCATCCCAACAAAGCGTTGAACACATCCCAACCGTTGTCGGTCTCTGGGTTGCAGCAGTTGACGTGCCACACAGACTTGGAGATATCGTAAGTACCTGGACCAGAACCGTTCTCTGAAGCATCACCACCAGTGGCCTTGTTGTACTTGTAACTTTCAAAGTACCAGACACCTCTAGAGAACAAACCAGCAGCGATCAAGTACAAGATACAGGTGGAGATGATCAAGAAGATCTGAAGGGAAACACTGGATCCGAAGTAGTACAACAAAACACCGACAAGGATACCACAAATCAAACCAACAATAACTGGAATTGGGAAAGAGGAAGCTGGAGAGTTCAAACCAACACCACCAACGAAGACAACTGCCTCCAAACCTTCTCTCAAGGTGGTAATGAACGGCAAAACAAACATAGCGTACTTCTTGGCCCAGTGACCAAGACCAAAACGACCCTTACCCTTTGGCTGTTTGACGAGAGCCTGGGCCAACTTCACTCTCCACTTCTCCTTCATCTTGTTGATTCTCAACATGGCAAGACCCATCAAAGAAATCAAAACGGTTGCAATGATACAGAAAATACCTTCCCACAAGTCTTCCGACTTGGACCAGATGTCCTTGCCCAAAGAGTAGAAAGCACCAATGAATGCACCACCAAGAATCAAACATAAAAGAACACCCAGTATCGCTCCTATCCAAACTTGTCGATTAAGCTTCTTGTAAACCACAGGGTCCTCAGTGGCACCACCGAGACCTTGCTTCAAGAAGGCCAAGAGGACCGACACCACAATGACGGCCTCCAAGGATTCTCTGAACACCACAAAGAAAATTTGCACGTTAAAGACGTTAACCATTCTGCAATAGTATTAAGGGGGGGTTAATCACCGAAGATATGCTGGCGAGCAATTCTTACGGACGCAAAGAACAGTAGTAACAGAGAGTAGAATACTGAGGGTTTAAATGGAGGGATGGGGGTTATATTTATACGGAAGATTCTCCTAGGGGGACATTAACGTGTGATGCATTAATTTATTGGGGCCTCCATGCCAGAATGTACAAACTGGCTTATCTTCAGCATCTGTTGCATAATGGTTCTGCATATAGGTGCACGAGGGCCCCGTTTCGCACAAGTAGACAGGTAACTGCACCAATGACAGGCCTCACTTCTATTTGACGGTGCTACAGACCGTACTCACCTGGGTGCATTGCATGCACACGGCGGGAGTACGACAATTCGCCTTAGCATCCTGAATTTGATGGGTTAGTGCAGATCTCAACTTGTCAGTCAAGGTTGGGAGAAGAAGCACCTTTGCCGGCATTTTGATAGGTGGAATGATACACAAGGATAACTGAACAAACCCAACTCAAGAAACCCAACTGAACAAGCCAACATCCACAATGTGAAACTGTGGGGTGAAATTGAGTTGGAGCGGTTGTTTATGTGTAAGTGCTTGCACATGAAAATTTTTTTTCACCACCATGTAATCAGATGAATCAATGTGCATTTGACCAGTTATTGCGTTACTGCCAAGAAATTTACTTTGCGGCTTCAGTACGAGTCAAAAATACCCTTGGCACGTCAACTAGCAATGACATGTCGAGGAATCAGGTTACTGCTAAAGACGGTTCGTTGAGGAGACGGTAGTGGGGTATTTGAGGGTGGAAATGGTCACATTTCCATAACTGACACTCTAGTGAGTATCCAATCAAGTTGTCGGCCTGCATCGATCTTTTTTCACCACATACCCTTTTCTGGTTAACATCCTGCAGAAAGTCGGACTGTCCTTTTTTGAGGCAGGATATCAATTGACAGGCCCAAAAATATCCAAGGCACTTGAACCAATCCGAAGCACCACGCTTGAGAATGAAACCTACATCTAAGATCCAGCCACTCATGAAGGATCAGTCTTTGTACCGACCGGGAGAAGGGATGGATTTGACCGTTCTCCTCCCAGATGGTGCATGTAAGTCCGGTTCGGTTTATGGATTTAATGGGCGGTCCTTCATATTGCCTTGTGTCTAATTGTTGACTGGCTAACTCATCTTTTTATTGCCCGCATCATCAGGAGTATTGCGTGAGGTGACAATAGTAGACGGGTGGATTTTTCAATCTTCTTTGTTTTCGTTGATGTTTTCACGTTTTCAAATGTCACTTTCCCTCACCATTAACCGCTCCCGTTAGCCGTGATCTTAACACCTGATCACCAGATGGTTCTTTCGTTGGTTTCGATTTCCAAGGCTCCTAATTTTCCTTTTCTTTTTTTTTATAACATTTGCTCTTCCTTCCTCCTCGCCCAATCGTAGTGGATGGGCGATCTTTCTTTAATTCAAATTGGACCATTGATGCTTTGCCCAGTCTCCCACTTTGCTCCCCTCCCTGTTTCATTTTCAACACGCCATTTTTTGTTTCTCTTCTCTTAACAGTCAGCAAGATTGCACTCCTATTGTATCGATTTTTTTTTTTCCTTTACTGCCTACAGGCGAGCATAGATTATCTACGAGAGGGAAGGCAACTGCCGGCCGCATATCGGGTGGTTTTTTCCGGTTGGTGATTGCAACCTTCATGGACCTCTGAATCCACAACTTACGGTAAACTCTATTGTACTCTATTGGAAGGGCGGGGCTTGATTATCGTTAGTAACTCTGGCCCTGATCTTCCTTTCAACGTCAGAACATTATAATTTCATCTATCCCTTTCAAATCCTTCCCGTTGGTGCTTTCTATTATGTGGCTTCTCATAGGCCGCTTCACTTGAGACTTCTCACCCTCTGACAGTCTCTCACTACACCAATTCTGCAGGTGCGTTGGCATGTATATTCTTTCCGATCTCTCCCGCTTGCAGAAAACACTTCACTATTCGCAACTATACATAACCACACTATACCAGGCGTCTTCACACTTAACTTCATCAAGCTTCACCAAATTGCGTCTATGGACTTGGAGATTTTCGATTAATGTCATAAACGCTTTCCTGGATGAATTACCCCCCCATAGCTGAACTCCGGGGCTTCATGCATTCCCTCTTTCCTGTAGATGAAGAGTGAAGTTCCGGACCATATACTGAACTCAGATAGCGTCCACCTTTCAGAACATCATCATGTCTTTGAAGTATATCGACAACGCAAAGAAAATCTTGTGTATTGGCCGCAACTATGCTGCTCACATCAAAGAGTTGAACAATGCTGCACCCATGCAGCCATTCTTCTTCTTGAAGCCTTCGTCGTCGGTGTTGCGACCAAACTCCGGACCATTTTTGGTTCCCAGCGGAGTGGTGGCCCATTACGAAGTAGAATTGGCTATCATCTTGAACAAAACCTTGAAGAACTTGCCAGAATCGTTCTCGCCTCTGGAGGCCTTGGACGCAATTGATGGTTATGCACTCGCCATTGACTTCACGGCCAGAAATGTCCAGGACGAAGCCAAAAAGAAGGGTTTGCCTTGGAGTATTGGTAAAGGTTTTGATACGTTCTTACCATTGTCTAACTTCATCGAAAAGTCCAAGATCGCTGACCCATATAATGTAAGATTACAGTTGTCTGTCAATGGTGAAACCAAACAGGACGACATGACTAACTTGATGCTCTTCCCTATCCACAAGATCTTGAGTCACATGTCATCCATCATGACTTTAGAGAAGGGTGATTTGATCTTGACCGGTACTCCCAAGGGTGTTGGCGCAGTAAAGCCAGGTGACCACATCACTGCCAGCTTGAGCGTTGGAGATGAGGTAATTGAATCGTTGGACTTCAACGCCGAACAGAAGCCTGGACCTTATGTTTACAAGGAAACCTAAAAGTGCTTATGTTTATAGGATTATACGAGTTTCTTTCTATACGAAAATGCCTTCCTTGGGAGGAACATATTGTCTCAAAATGATCTTGGCCTCGCTCATGACCCGGTGGGAGTGTTCGTCCATAGAGTAACTCTGAGCATACACCACCTGTTTGATTCCACTTTGCACAATTTTGATGGAGCATGTCAAACATGGACATGTGTTACAGTACAATATGGAGTTCTCTCCAGCGATTCTATCCCTTCCTGCTTCAAGTAAGGCATTCTCCTCGGCATGCAAACATAAGCATGTCGAAAGCGCCGCTCCACTTCCTTGGCCCTGATTACATCGCGGGCATCCTCCTTCATTACAATTAGTTAAGTGACGTGGAGTGCCGTTGTATCCTGTTGCAACTACTCGGTTATCCTTGACGATGACACAGCCAACTCGTCTTTTCATGCAGTTGGACCTCAATGCTGCCAAATCTGCCAACCTCATGAAGTATGCATCCCAGGTTGGGCGAAGTCGCTCGGGATTTAAGAGGTCAAGTTCACTAAGCTTGACATATAAGCTTTTCAACGACGTGGTGGTGTTGATGATCTTAATGTGAGCCTGGTTGTTGATTTCGATTAGTGGGTTCGATGCATTGAACAATAGATCGTCAGACTTGATGGTGAACTCGTCGGTGGTCAAGATGTTGTCACCTTTAAGGCAATGACGTTTATACCTCAAGAGAAGAGGAGCATCGATGCTGATATGCAAGAAAAATGGTCTTTTCTGTAGTTTCTGGAGATCCTCCATGCCCTCTATGTGGGAAATCACGTAATTCAGTCTCCAATTGGCGGTGACGTAGTCTAAGAGGTCGTCGATGTTGAAAAACTTGTGTGCTTCAAGTTCTGACTGCTCTGAGGGGCCCTCAGAGGTGTTTCCGCCATTCTCGTTATCGACAGCAACAAGCTTAAAACCTTGGAATGTGAGATACCTAGCCACCTCGGTCTTGCCTGAGGCTAGTGTTCCCGAAATTGCAATCAACATGGATCTGTGTCTATTTGTATGTAATTTAGTGCGCATCAGTTATAGACGTGAAGTGGAAATTAACTATGTAGACTTTCAAAGGCGGTTCTATATAGTAGAGCTTATTCTATCGATTAATGTTGAATAGTCAACCTATAGTTTGTAAAGGTTTCAATGTATGGAGCATATTGTACTTGAAAAGTGGTACTTATTCTTGACTTTTTTAGTATGGCTAAACGTTCTATCATAATTGGTGATTTCGAAGGAAATTTCAAAAATAATGCGAATTGGTCAAATCAGAAGTCAATTTTGTAAATGTCATTTCCATTATCTCTGATTTCATTGTACATGATTACGTCAAGTCAAACATCAATGTATTAAAGTTTAACTAAAATAAACATTGACATCTACCAATTGTATTTCAATCATCTCGATTCTTCAAACCTCCTATCAACTTGCTCCTATGCATCATCCTGCAGCAAGCGATAGTCACCAAAGTCCAATCGATCACACAATCTCTGCCCACCAATTGCAATCGAAAATTCTTTTTTATCCTAGCTCAGAATGCTTGATTTGCTCGTGTGGTTGCTCTTGCTCACCCAATCAGTGGTGACAGTACTAGCCTCTACATCCCCGAAGCCAATCAGAAAGCCCGGTTATTGCTCATTATACGATAGCTGTGGAAAGAAGTCCGTATTCGGGAAGCCATTACCCTGTTCAAACAACACCAGAGCAGTAGATCCACTGGAAGAGAGTGTTGAGATTCTCACCCGTATATGTGGCACTGAGTTTCCTATAGACGATGGCGTTTGTTGCTCGTACAATCAGTTGCAGACCTTGGAAGAGAATCTCAAGAAGGTGGAGCCCTTAATCAGCTCATGCCCTGCTTGCAAGAAGAACTTCTATGATTTTTTTTGCCGTTTCACATGCTCCCCGGATCAGTCAACGTTTGTGGAAGTGACCAAGATTTCCAATGCCATAGATACTGGAAAGGAAGTTGTTTCGGAACTTACAGTCTATACCGACCCCGAGTACGCATCGAAATTCTTTGATTCATGCAAAGAGTTGAAGTTTTCTGCTACTAATGGATATGCCATGGATTTAATTGGAGGAGGAGCCAAGAATTACAGCCTGTTCTTGAAGTTCTTGGGAGACGAAAAGCCATTACTTGGTGGTTCCCCGTTCCAAATTAATTACAAGTACGAATTGCCCCATGACTCCAAGCTGGACTTGAAGCTCACCACCGGTGATATGAAAGCATGTAATGATACACTCTATAAGTGTGCTTGTTCAGATTGCTCTGTGTCATGTCCAACTTTACCCAAGTATAAGGACTTTCGACTGGAATGCTATGTCGGTATCATGCCATGTTTCTCTTTTGCTGTGATGATGGTATGGATCACTTTGTTTCTCATTATTGGCGGCTACCATATTTATCTTGCTAGAGTCAGAAGGCTGGAATTTGAAAGACTTAATAGCATTTTGGAAGGTGACTTTATTGGCGATGATATAGACGAAGATAATGGCATGGAAGATGAGCAGAATGTGGTGGAGTGCTTCATCAGTCCACACATGGATGATCAATACCGACTCACTGCTGCTTGGTTGAGATTCAGAGACTGGTTGATGTCATCCATTGAAGTCTCTTTCGCTAGATTAGCATTAACTTGTGCTAAATCACCCTACTGGACGATCGCTATCAGTTTAATTTTGTCACTCTTGTGTTGTACTGGACTTACTAAACTTGAATGGGAGACAAACCCGATTAATTTGTGGGTCAGCCCTAATGAAAAGGCTTTACACGAACGCCAATACTTTGAGTCCAACTTCGGAGAGTGGTTCAGAATTGAGCAGCTTATCATCAGCAACAAGGATAACTCACCAGTGTTGTCGTGGGAAACTGTCCAATGGTGGTTCGAGAAGGAATTGGAATTGCAAGAACTTCAGGACGAATTCAACAACACCCAGTATCTCGATCCACTTTGTTTCAAACCCTTGGAAGATACTTGCGCAATTGAGTCATTCACTCAATACTTTCAAGGTGATATTCGCTATTTGAATGAATACAATTGGGCTAGTGAGATTAATGCGTGCGCTGAGTCTCCAGTGAATTGTTTACCGTCATTCCAGCAACCATTGAAGAAGAATCTCCTTTTTTCACTGGAAAATGTCTTGGAGTCAGAGGCATTTGTAATCACGCTATTGATCAACAGTAACCTGACAAATGAAGATTACACAAATAAGGCAACTGATTACGAACGTGCTTTACAAAGATGGGTGAAGAAATTACAAGAGGAAAAACAGGGCTTGCAGATTTCTTACAGTACAGAAGTTTCACTTCTGGAGGAGTTGAATCAATCTAGCAACACGGATGTGAAGATTGTCGTGATTTCATATCTATTCATGTTCTTGTATGCTTCGATTGCTTTGGGTGGTAAAATCCCATCTAGCTTCAGCTTGAAAAGCTTTGTTTTAACTAGATTCCTGTTGGGCCTCTCCGGTATCATCATTATTTTGCTTTCAGTAGCTGCTTCAGCTGGAATTTGTTCTTTCATTGGAATTAAATCAACATTGATCATTGCTGAAGTTATCCCGTTTTTGGTTCTAGCAATCGGTGTCGACAACATCTTTTTAATTGTCCATGAATTACATGTGATTGGAGAAAGGTTCCCCGAGGCAGGCGTGGAGTCTAGAATCTCGTTGGCGTTGGAGAAAATCGGTCCTTCATGTTTCATTAGTGCAATCTTGCAGGTCCTGATGTTTTTGGTTGCTTCTTCAGTGCAAATGCCAGCAGTCAAAAATTTTGCATTCTATTCAGCTGGTGCAGTTGCCATCAATTTTATTCTTCAGATGACAACGTTCATTTCTTTGTTGTCTTTAGATCAAAAACGTTTAGAAGAAGGTCGTCTCGACATCGCACCGTGGATTCAGGTCAACAAGATTCAAGTTGGCGAAGGTGCAGAAACTGTGGAACATATTGAGTACAACTTTTCCCATTTCGTCAGCCGCTACTATGCACCATGGTTATTGACCCCATCGAATAGAGGAAAGATCTTCAGCGTTTTCTTACTCTGGCTAGGTATTTCCTTGTCACTCTTCCCACGGATTCAGTTGGGACTCGATCAAAGAATGGCATTACCATCTGATTCTTATCTTGTGCAATACTTTGATGCCGTTTATGATTATTTGAGTGTCGGTCCACCAGTTTTCTTTGTTGTGAAAGACTTGGATGTTACTCACCGTGAAAGCCAACAGACCGTGTGTGGAAAGTTTTCCACATGCAACGAGTTCTCAATTGCAAATATCCTTGAGCAAGAATATAAAAGAGGAGACTTGTCGACTATTGCAGAGCCGACTTCAAATTGGTTGGATGATTTCTTGACATGGTTGAATCCCGAATTGGACCAATGTTGTCGTTTTAAAAAGAGTGCATTGGGCGAGGAGTTCTGCTCACCTTTTGCACCTCCAAGACAATGCCAATCTTGCTACGCAGACCACTCTCCACCTTATAATATTTCGATGGAGGGACTTCCGGAAGGTGAGGAATTCATGATGTACTTCAGGCAATGGATTACTGAGCCCAGTGATCCATGTCCTCTTGGAGGGAAAGCACCATATTCTTCCTCGATCAACTACAATGCTTCCTCCATTAAGAGCAGCTACTTCCGCACAAGCCACCAACCATTAAGATCACAGCTGGATTTCATTGTTGCCTATAAGAATGCATTAAGAGTAGTCAGTGAAATGAAGGACTTCGCAGACAACAAATTGGATGCGTTCGCCTTCTCGCCTTTCTACATCTTCTTTGTTCAATACATTGATATTATAACTTTGACGTTCACAACGTTAACGGTGGCATCTGTCATCATATGGTCGGTTAGTGCCGTGCTTCTCGGTCTGCCTCGCATGTCTACTATCCTCACGTTGACAGTTCTTGCAATTCTTGTCAACATTGGTGGAGTAATGGCAGTCTGGGGTATTTCTCTCAATGCAGTGAGTTTGGTGAATCTCATTATCTGTCTCGGGCTTGCAGTGGAGTTTACTGTGCATATCACCAGAGCATACTTAACTGCAAGCGAAGAAGAAAACGAAGAAGATCTTTACAATAGTTTCATGAACATGCAAGACGGACCCAAATATCTTTTGGACAACCTTAAATGCCTCCTTGCATTCAAGGCATTGACCCGTGTTGGAGGATCTGTACTTGGAGGCATTACCCTTACCAAGTTTATTGGCATTGCTGTGCTTGCCTTTACACGGTCGCAGATCTTTGAGGTATACTATTTCCGCATGTGGCTCTCATTGGTAGTGATTGCATCTACCCATGCACTTATACTTATGCCGGTTCTCTTAAGCATGTTTGGTGAGGATAATTAGAAATAAGTGGTTGAGCAGGTTTTAGAACTCCTGCACATGCACCTTGCAACACTTGCTGGGATTTCTATGGTGGCTGGCCAAACAGAGGCGAACGTGACCTTAAACGGAAGTATGCAGTGCCCACAATCAATTTATATTTTTTCGTCTAGCGGGGGGTTACCATTCAGCAAGTACTCATCGAGAAGTTCTATTTGCTACTACTAATCGCTCATGTCTGCATCTTATACTTTCAAGTGGTATGTTTTATTCTTTTTATTCGCTGGCACGCATATCTGCACCTTCAACCCTCCATGTTTATCCTTGTACGGCTGATGTATCCCACCATGGGCCCCAATTGCTTGTACCAAGCAGAATAGGCGAAGTATGAGCTTCTAGTACATGGCTGGGTCTTATAAGTTCTGTATCTCTCTGATAAAGGTCTTCGCAGACTGTCATTCCCTTCCCAACTCTGCCCAACATCGCCGCCGAGTGTCTCAAACTTGCACATACTAACCCCTCCAGGCCAGCTGGTCCTAAAGAAGTCATCGTTACTGGTACCTTCGACAACTGGGGCAAGACTTTGCCTTTAGTCAAGCAGGTTGACGGTTCCTACGAATTGACCGTGCCTTTGTTGGCCAACGAGACCATCTTATACAAATACGTTGTTGATGGAGAATGGCTTGTTAACCAGTCTCAGCACGTTACTCGTGATGGAAGCGGCATTGAAAACAATTCATTGGAGGCCAATGACTTGGTTGCTGCCTCAAGCACCCAGTCCAAAATTCCAGAGGCTGGCGGATTATCTGTCGCCGACCAAGCCACTGCTACTGCTGCCGCCACCGCTGCCACTGATGGTGCGCAATCTTCTGACCTCAAGACCACTGTGATGCCATCTACTGAGGGCCAGCAAACTACTTTGGGTGAGCCAGGTATTTTCGTGCCAAAGGATCCTGAGGCATTGGCCGCCTTCGAGACGGTTCGTAACGTCGACCCAAAGACCTTGAACGAACCAGAAGAGGTTACCCCAGTCTTGAGTGCCGAGGAGAAGAAGAAGCAGAAGAAGAAGTTGAAGAGAACACAGTACAAGGCTAGAAAAAAGCAGCAGAAGGCCAACGGTACTTCGAGCAGCGAAGTATCTCCTGAGCCAGAGACCCTTGACCCTGCTGTTGTTGGTGCCATTGGCGCTGGCGGACTTGCTGGTGCTACTGGTGCTGGCCTTGCCGCCACCCAGGCACACAATGCTCCAGAGACTGCCCCAGAAGTTTCTGAGGCTGTTCCAGAGGTCTCCGAAGCTGTTCCAGTTACTTCCGAGCCAGTTCCAGCTGCCACCGAGCCACTCCCAACCACCGAAAGCGTCAGTGAGACTGCACCAGTGGTTGCCGAGTCCGCCCCTCTTGTCACTGAGGAAGTCTCTGCTGCCCCAGTGGAGACACCAGTCGTTAAGGATGTTGAGCCAACTATTGAGCCAGCCATCAACGAGCCAATCGAAAACGGCGAGCTTGAGACCTCTGTCGTGGCTGACGAGGTCCACGAGACACAAGTTGCTGCTGAGCCAATCGAGGAAACTGCCCCTGTCGCCTCTCCTATCGAGACTGCCCCAGTAATTGCTCAGGCTGACGAAGTCGAGGCCAAGGAGGTGGATGCTGCCCCAGTCACCAAGGGTAAGGCTTCCTACGATTCGGATGATGAGATCATCATCGCTCAGGGAGGACTGAGCAAGGAGATCGAGGCTCAGCTCAAAGCTAGTGACATCAACGCTGAAGAGATCCAGCCTACCGCCTCTGAGGCCAAGAGATTGGCAGAGGAGGCAAACATCGACCCGGCTAAAGCTAAGCCAGCTGGCAAGTCTGCTGCTGCCGCTAAGCCAGCCGCTAAGACCTCAAAGTCCACCAAGAAGGACGAGAAGAAGAAGAAGAGCGGTTTCATTTCCAAGCTTAAGAAATTGTTCAAGTAAGACACTTACCCACAATTGCATTAATCATTTTGTCCGCTCGCTCACCAGGAACTTGGATTCCTGCCACTTTCAAAAAGATGCTTCGCATTCTTTAATTTTCACTATCTGTTTGTTCTATATAGTTAATTGTGTAATAATACTGCCCTGTTGACATTCTACATCATCATCACTATTTCCATTTATTCTATGCTATAATATCCCTCCATTAACGTGCTTCAAACTGCACCATTCTTCTGGTTCTGGCCTTGTAAATCACTCTGTGTCCACATTCCTTGCATCTGATGGCATCGCTCTTTCCCAACGAAAAAGATGCACCACATTGGGCACAGTTGTACTTGACACCCAAAGATTTGTTGGTAACGTGACCATGTGCAGCATGGGAGATGGATGCTGGAGCACTGAATCCTTCTCTTTGAGGTGAAGACATGATGGAGCTGGAATAGGTACGAGGTTAGTTTTTTTTCTTTTTTCGTGATGTCTAATCCAAGTTGGCACTATGTGCAGGTCATTATCATTACAATACTAAAGTACCTTGTATAGTTTACTGGCCATAGATTCGAAGGAAGTCATATTTCATTGCTAATTGGGCTTGATTTGGATCTTTAGTACTGTGGAAGTTCAGGAATTGCCCCGATGTACTATGAAAAATCTCGCTACGTATGTCTATGTGGAGATACCTCGACTGATGCGATCACTAAACTTCCGACCCTGCTAAGTCCGTCAAATATGCATCATTTGGGAGATTTGTACTTCTGTCCAAGCTGCCAGGGTGTGAAATGTATCCACTGCTGCCATGTGGCCGTGGAGTGCAAGTATTGTGTCAATTGCATGACGGATTACTCTGACCAGAAAGGTGTGGTGCGGTGTTCTAAGAATTGCTTTGAATGTCCACAATGTAAGTCGCCATTGCCGGTGTCCGTGGAGGATGCCGTGGCGAATGGTGCCAAGGGTAAGTGTTTTACCTTTGCGTGTATTGTGTGTGATTATACCTATAAGACACTGGTTATTACCAAACCAGCTGCACTAAGGACGATCATCAAGAACGAAAATCCCATACCGTTCACCAACTTTTTTGAGCGGTTCTCGCTACTTCATAAGCTTGCTGTGTTGGAAGAAAAGTCGCAGGTGCCCCGAAAGTTAAATCTGACAGTTCTAGCTCGCATGAAAGCCATGGACATCCAGCGGCCCACAGGTGACCAAGATGAGGCCAGCAACATCACGCAAAAATTGTCCGAAAAGAGGCCATTGCAGATCAACGCAGACGACGATTTTAACTTTCGACCTTCAAAGCTATTGCCTTTGGGTAGACACTTGACAGCCAAACGCTCTTACCTGTGTGACACATGTCGAACCACGCTCTCCATGCCAGTTGGTGATCATCGACTGATGAAAATCGTGACCAAAGAGTTTGCTAGCGACATTGTGCCAACGGTTACTGCCAAAGTCGACCATGCAAGTGTACTCAATTTCACGCCTGGATCAGACACTCAGTGTTCGTTGAACATTGTTAATGTCACTGACCTGAGCATCAGTGTCACAGTGTCAATACTGTCACAGTTGCCTAAGCAGTTCATGCACAATAATGCCACTATTTCCATCTCTTTTCCATTCACTCATTTCAGCGTTCAAGGTCGCCGAGAGAAACTGGCCATAATCGACTCCATACCCTCGCCATATTTGACCAGCAACACCAAAACAGCCCGAGCAGAGCAGCTCATGCGTGCCAGCAGGCGAGAAGCGCAGCGGAGGAAGACCGAGGGCGACGAGTTCAAAGAGGTCGGTGCCAACTGGGTCTCAGTACCCTTTTCTGTTGCAGTGACCAGCAATACTCCCCTTTTGTCCTACCCAAAGATACCCTTCTACATTACGATTGAATCAAAGTTGCCAGACACATGGAAACCTCATGCCAATCGGCGTGGACTCAAGTATGGGTTCTGGGTCGTTTGCCAAGTTGAATAGTTCCTTTCATTCCTTTCAAAAGTCCATCACCAACATTCCAGCCACCGCAGCCAAATGGCGAGAATCCAACGTATCGTTTCCTCCAGCTGGTGGAGGCATCTGAGTGGATACACCCAGACCACGCTCCTCCAACTCATCTTCGAATGAATTCTCTCTGAATTGGTCATTTTCAATGTCAATATCTAAATCATCTCCTTGTGTTCCCTTCTGGTCTCGCACATTATCGATACCATCTATCTCCGATGGAGGATGATCAGCGAGCCTTTGGGCATTAGAGCGAAGGATGGCTTCCTGAACAAATAGCCGAATGTACTCTGCGGAAAGGCCCACAGTGGACGATGCAATACGCGTTTGGTCATTTTTGAATGAGATATCATGAAATACCCGTGCAACGGTCACGGACGAGATCGACATGGCTTTCCGGCTCATTTACCTATACCACTGGTTGTGGATCTGGAGGTGAGGCTCTAGGAGTGTACACAACCTAAGCACGAATCACTTGAATCCACCTACTCCATTTGAACTATCCGGACTATCCCATCCAGCTTTTATACCCCCAACAATGCCTGAATTGACGACGGGCGCTTCAGCCAAATCGTCTTTCATCAGTTTATTTAAAACTATCGTGGGCGCAGGACTCATGTCCATGCCCTACGCATTTTCTACCGATGGTGTGGTTTTCGGAGTGTTCATTATCGCATTGGCTGCTGTCACCTCTGGCTTTGGATTATTCTTGCAAGTCTATGTGTCCAAGTATGTTCCTGCTGGCCATGCTACATTCTTCAACGTGTGCTCCATCACGTATCCAACGTTGTCCGTTGCTTTTGATGTGGCTATTGCAACTCAGTGTTTTGGTTGTGCAATATCGTACTTGGTGTTGATTGGTGATCTTATGCCATCCATTGTCACCACCTTGTCGTTTGTGGCTGTGGAACACCATAGAACTTTCTGGATTCTTGTCTCGACGGTGTTCTGTGTGCCATTGTCCTTCTCGCACAATTTGGACTCATTGAAGTATAGCTCCATTCTTGGTTTGGTGGCCATTGGCTACATGGCCTTATTGGTCATTATTCATTACATCGCGGGAGATATCCCTGAAGAGTTGAAAGGCGATTTGATCCTTTTCCCATTGTCCGCAAAGAATGTGTTTTCCACATTCTCCATCATTGTTTTCGCTTTCACTGGCCATCAAAACATGTTCTCCATCATCAACGAAGCCACAGACAAGTCCTTGAGTTCGTTATCTTATCTTGTCAACATCACCATTGGAGTTACTGCCATCCTCTTCGTTTTGGTTGGATTGGCTGGCTATTTGACGTTTGGAAGCTTGGTAAATGGAAATGTCATCTTGCTGTATCCGCCAGCATTCTCCACTAGTTTGGGCAAACTTTGTATTGTGTTCATGGTGGTGTTCTCTTTCCCACTCATGATTCACCCAGCAAGAATCTCCATCAACAACATCTACTATTGGGTCTTGGTCAATGTTTTCAACAAACACCCTCCAGAGATCGATGTAGGTAGTGAGTCCACCAGCTTGTTGACTGAGCAGCAGCAGGCAAACCAAGAGTCTCTCGCTCCTCAGAAGTCCAAGGCCTATATTGTTCCTTTACCAGAGACGGCATTCTATATCATAACTAGTGTGCTTCTACTTGTGGGCTACACAGCCGCAATCACTATCAAGTCCTTTGCATTAGTTTTAGCAGTGGTGGGAGCAACTGGATCTACGTCGATTTCTTTCATTCTCCCAGGGTTGTTTGGCTACAAATTGATCGGGTCTGAGTCAGATGATCCAAGTAAGCTCGAACAGATCATGAAATCAATGGGCCTTTTGTTAGCTATATGGGGTGTATTTGTGATGGTGGTGTGTCTCTACTCCAGTTTGGCATTCTAGGTGCCATTAAAACCATCAAGCTCAATCGGCATTAGAAAGAACCTTCTCATCCACTTCTTCAATCAGGGATTCGGAGTTTCCCGAAGCGTCAGACCGTGACTCCTCCACATCAGTGTCATCTGCGTCACTTCTCACATCTTCTGCGCTGTGTCCCATGATAACCTTGTGAGCAACTTTCAAGATTAAATACATCCAGATGCAAGTGATAATTTGTAAGCCGCCCAAGAGCCCAAGAAAAGAGTTGATGATGGAAGGCGTCCAACATCTTTTCAGAACTTGTCCCACAATACACTCGCTATCCTTCATCAAAGCAGTAGAGTACTTCCAAGCATGGTAGAAGAGATAGTTGTAGACACCATGACGTAAGGCAATCCAAGCAAAAAGGAACAACATGAACATAACATCACAAAGGTTCGAGAAACCCGAGTACTTCAAGACTTTAGCGGTGGACAAAAAAATGTCCACGGAGTCCATGATCATCAAAATCAAATTGCCGATTCTTGTAAAGTAATAGTAATAGGAGCCGATCACTAAGGCACATGTGATGATGTGATGACTAAACATCTGGTAATGATCTTTTCTCTTCTCCTCGATATTCAACACCACAACCTGCTGCAACCAGAAGGCGATGGAAACGAGATAGTACTTCTTGAACAAAGAAGTCATGCAGTAATGAGGCCATCCACTATAAAGGTTGTCAAGATTGTTCCAGTAAGGTGAGTTTCTGTAGAGGTACAACCCTACAGCAAACGAGAAGCAGTAGTAGAAGATAGACCAGCTCTGCTCAGAGAATCTCGTCTTTGCTTTTCTTGAGTGGATATTGCACAAGTTCTTTGCAACCGGATCAAACACCCAGGTCATTAAATTTGCTCTCAAGAAGGTGAGGAAAACCACCCAGTGAATGACAAAGTATGTGTCGTGGATGTCGATGTCGTAGATGGCTTCACCATCTTGTTTATCGATCATGTTCTGTAACGTGAAGAAGCGGTCGGTGACAGCATGGATTTTGGGGGCGTAGCGGGCGCTGAGGAAATTAGCGCAATATAGAAAGATTAAGATATTTCTTGATATGACGATCTGATTCGAGTCGATAAATTGCAGAATCGACTGGGATTTGGAGGCAGCCATGGCGGATATTGAGCGAGTGCCTCGGGTATTAGCGGATGCGAGATGGATACAAAAGAATGAACCAAATAAAGTATTCAGAAGAGCCGGGTGTGACCAGAAAAATGCAACAGGAATGGAGCCACCTGGGAGATATTATAGACACGAGGCAACGTCCACACTGACCAGGAAAAAAAAAATGCGACTTATGGTGAGCCCTAAGTGCAGACAAGCTAAATGCAGACATCCTAGCCGTTTGAAGTGTTAAACACACTCCTTATTTTGGTCAGGAGAGAAAGGAAATGTCACGTCCGATGAGGTGTTCACTGCGAACTATAGCCAATATGTATCCAGGAAGTTGGGCAAATTAGACCGAACTTGTCATTACCGAATTCCAAGACTCAGTTGCCGGACATTGTGTAAAATGTGTCAAGCCTATTAACGAACCAATAAGATGGTCGGTTTTGGCGAACCACCAACCGATATCAAGTCAAAAAAAACTTTGAGGGCATTTTACTTTTGATGTCCTTCCTGTGGCTTATCGACTTAAGAGCATATACTGTAGAGCTTTTCGGACCAGATTCTCATTGTACCTATCCCAGGCAACATACAAGTTTATCATTTCCTGCATAGCTTCCACCACCTCGTCCAAGTTGACATGGGAATAGTTAAAGAAATCCATGAAACAATCGATTTTCACGGTATCTTCGTCAAGACGTGGGTCCAGAAAGTTGTTTTGCAGGTTATGGAGGTCCATAGTAGTGTCTGCTCGGCCTCCATTGCTGATAGTCATAAGATCGTCAATATGCATCGAAGACGAGTCACCTTGTAGACCCTGGCGTTCAGGGATCAGGCCAGTGCCGCTCCGAATGGAGTTTAAGTTCTTTTTGAGCACAATGGTAATGTAAACGGCTGCTAATGCAATCACATGTGGCGGGAAAAGTAAGTGGAGGTCGGTGATGTAGCTGTCGTTGATGAGCGACCATGAATGTTGAAGCTCATCGTCGGAAAGGACAAAGCCGAAATGCAGCTGCCGTTCCCGTAGGAAATCTCGAAGCTGGATAAGCGATTTGTACGGATGGTGCAAGAATAGATACATATCCATCTCTTCAATCAAGTAAAATTCAAACTCGGCAAGTTTGGTCACATCGTGAGGAATGTACTCAGGCCAAAGGTTCCGGGCCTCTGAGATAATCAACCGAATATGCTGTGGACACTCTTCAATCTTGCACGAGACATAGAGACATGTAGTCACCAAAAGGTAGACGTTGATCTCTTTTAAAGACACTCTGGTAAGAAACCTTGTAAGATACACCTCGGAGGTGGCCAATGCAACCTGTCGGACATTCAAGCGTCGGCCCAACTTCACGAGAAGCGTATGTAGGTAGATACGCATGTTGACGTCGTAGGTGATCTGAGGAAAGTCTTTGATTAACCCACTCTGAATCATCTTCTTCTCTAAGAGAATGAGCTTCTGGCGGCATTCGGAAAGTCCTTCACGAGTAAGTTGCCACTTCAATCGCTGTGATGACGACCAGTAGTCAGCAGACATTGTGGAATTGGTAGATAATACTAAAGGTTATGGGAATTAAACTAGGTGGAGAGTGCTTGGCCAGTTGAGTGACTCTGGCCTTCACTGGATCCATGTATGCAGACCCCATGACTAAGACCGTATGGAGATTTTAGAAAGACTGGGTGATGATTGTACATTTTAAAAGAGAATATTATAGATACTAGATCAAAATATGGGATTGTTGGGATTGTTGAGATAATGCATGAAATTCATTAGTAAGCTTATATATATTTTCTAATGGAGAAGTAATTCACATTTCTCCGCACTCAACTATCTTTATGGTATCTATCGGGACATCTTGCCTTGAAACAGACACCTTATTCATGGCATCTACAACATCGAATCCCTGGATTACCTTTCCAAAAACAACATGTTTACCGTCTAGATGTGGTGCATTGGCCGTGCAAATGAAGAACTGGCATCCGTTGGTGTTTGGTCCCGAATTGGCCATAGATACGCTGTACTTCAAGTGATCATATGGGAATGCTTCATCTGCGAACGAATTGGATCCATAAATAGTCTTGGAGCCTGTACCATTGGACTTGACGAAGTCACCTCCTTGCACCATGAAGTCCTTGATCACTCGGTGAAAGATACTTCCCTTGTAACCAATTGGCCGGCCATTTTCTCTGTATTCGCCAGTACAAAACTGTCTAAAATTCTCGCAGGTTCTGCTGTTAGTAGCACATAGGCATGAAATTTCAAAATGTACATACTTTGGAAGCTCATTGTTGTAGAGTTCAATCTTGACACGGCCTATTGGCACATCTGATTGTTAATATGACGAAAGAAGAAAGATTTCATCGCAACATACCTGCTATGGCAATCTGAGGTTAGTAAAATTTAGCAAATTAGAAAATTGCATACATACATCTAAAAAGACCACCTGGTTCATAGTAATAAGATGGTAATGGTTCTTAGATGAGAAAGTATTGATTATGGGTTGCGAGCACCTACTAATGCTAAAGAGAATAAATAAACGTCATAGAATTGAAGAAATACATAATTGAATAAACAATTCAAACTTTAGACATTCAAGAATAGATTCGACAAAAAAAAGAAAACTTGAAACGTAATATTTCAACTTATCTGCCCATTATTACCCGTATGAACTTGTCGTGACCAACTCAGAAACCTGTACCCATTTCCCCATACTTTAACAGTCATTTCGCAGACATTATTGGTTACCAAATGTCTCCATTGCAAAAAAATTACCATACTGGTAAGCCGGATTACGAAAGTGCAATTGACCGTAATGCTCCGGACTTCCCTGTAGCCCAGGTGTTGGACGAAGACAGGTATTTTAATACCCACACACCTCCAAGTTACTTGCCAGAGATCGAAGATCAATTGAATGAATTTGTAGACTTCCATGTTAAAACCACTGGCAAAAAAGTTGCATTGGTCACCAGTGGAGGTACTACTGTTCCGTTGGAAAACAATACCGTTAGATTCATCGACAACTTTAGTGCTGGAACAAGAGGTGCTACATCGGCAGAATACTTTTTGGAGAATGGATACGCTGTGATTTTCTTACACAGAGAGTTCTCTCTCTTGCCATACTCCAGACACTACAGTCACACTACGAATTGCTTCTTGGATTACATGATTGAGAAGGATAACAGAGTTGAGATCAATCCTGAATTCGCTGACCAAATGCTCGTGGTGTTGCGCAAGTATAATGAAGCCAGAAGCTCCAATTCGCTTCTTCTTCTTCCTTTCACGACTGTTAATCAGTATCTATACACGTTGAAATCGGTTGCTACGATCTTGCAGAAATTAGATTGCAATGCCTTGTTCTACTTAGCTGCAGCAGTTTCAGATTTCTTCCTTCCATCTTCTAGAATGCCAAAGCACAAAATCCAAGCCCAACCCAGCGGAAAGTTGGTGGTGGACCTTGAACAAGTACCTAAGTTTTTAAGAAGATTGGTGGACAACTGGGCTCCACAAGCCATGATCGTGTCGTTCAAACTCGAAACCGATAGCAATATTTTGATTAAGAAAGCCAGTGAAGCTTTGACCCGCTACCAACACCAACTTGTGATTGGTAACTTGCTACAAACTCGTAAAGACGAAGTTGTTTTTGTCAAACCTGGTGGAGAACAGAATTGGGTTAAACTCACGGAAGACCAGAAGAAGAAGAAGGTCGAAATCGAGAGCCTCATCATTCCTGAAGTCTTGAAAGAACACCAAAAATGGATAGCTGCCTATGCTAAAACTCACTCAACCAAATAGTTTATTATTCACTATAGACAAGGATTCTATTTATAAGAAGGAAACACCCACTCCGTACTGGATTCCTTTTCTAACGTACTCATTGGCATGTGCAGTGATTGGTAACACAAAATTCAACTCGAATCTAGCCATGGGATGATTGTAGAGAATGCCCGTTCCAATACTGGACGAGTAAGTTCCAGTAAGTTCTGACACAAGCGATTTAAATGATGGCTGTCCCAATGCTGGTAAAATCTTTCCAAAGTTGAAGAAGTTGTGGAATTTGAAGTTGGTGTCTTTAGGGGCCCATGGTATCTGACTCACGAGGGAAACTCCTCCATTAAGAAAATAGTTTCCTCCCAAAGCGGAGCCATTATCCACCGGGCCAAGGCCACTGACACGAAACGATCGGACGTCGTTGGGACCCCCGATATGGAAACGGTCAAGAATATTGCTGCCAGAACTACCTGTTCCAAATAGAAGTCCAGCCTTATTCGAGAACACGAGCGAATGATTGGAATTGAGTTTCAAAGCACTTTGGCTTTCCCAAATCAACTTTGAGAACTTGATGTTATTAAAGGAAAACAAGCCACTTTGTTCAAAGCCAAACTTGAAGAAGTTTCCTACCGTGGGGAGCACATGGTTGTCTCTCGTGTCGTAAATCATATTGAAGATTAATGAAGACTTGAAAGTATCCTTCAGATGCGACATTACTTCCATGGATTTTGAATTGTGGTTTTGCAAGGATCTCCAACTCGTTTCAAAAGCAGCAGAATAATTTAGATTGGAGTCATACCTTGTGGACACTTTAGTGGTGAATCCTCGCGTGGTGACACTACTCTGAATCCAATCGATCTTTCTAGTGTTCACATACACCTGAGTATCCAGTAAGTAATTAGCGTCATCAAACACTGGTTGAGAATAGTTCAATAGATACGATGACGGCGTTTTTGTTCCTGTGACAGCGTCAAACACAAGACTTTCTGCTCCACCGAAGAGATTCTTTAACTGAAACTGAATGTATCCGTCTCCTTCACCATTTCCAATATTGGTACCAGTCTTCGCATAAAATCTCTTCTGGGGAAGAATGTTGAACACTGGCACCATGTCCACGGTTGCAGGGCTAGAGTTAGTCCACATGTTTTTAGGTAACTGATGAAGGGATATAACACAGTTCTCCAAGATATCGTGCTTAACAAGCGACCTATGTACCACATCTAAGTTCGAGAAGAAGTCTGCCAAGGTGTACAAGTCCTTACTCAACAACGGCTGTAGTTGATGTAGCAAGAAAGAGTCTCTGAAATTCTCGGCGTTTGTGACTTGGACGTTCTTTATTTTAACGGGAAGTGTGGAATTGTCACCAAATAATGTCTCCATGAACGATCGACTTTGGTCAACCATCACTTTTTGCTTCGAGTCCATGAGCTTTTTCAAGTTTTTCTCTTCTGGAGTGAGCTTCGACTCATCATCTGCATGGGCAGATATTTTGTCCATTAACAGCTCCTCATGCTCTAATGACATAATTGAAGATTACGTTTGTCTTGACTATAATTGTTATGCGACCTCAATGAACAATTTCTCAACAGCCTACATATGGTCATCGGCCATACTCGAATACGTAATGCTGGATCAAAGCCTACCATCCAGTTTTATTCATACACAGACAATGCAAAGATTGGATATACTACAACATTATTCTGGTGGCAGGATGGCCACAGAGGGTAGGTTGAGAAATTGAGCAGATATCGCTGTTGGGCTCAAGAACTCTCCTCCAGGGAGCTGGATGCCACCAGATACTTTACCAGCTTTTCGTTCTGCTTCGTCTTCTTCAATGAGTTGCCGGATACATTCCTTACCAGACTCGGTCTGGAAATGTCTTCTGAGTGCATCTGCACGGGCAAATTTTCTTCCACATCCGTAAGGAGTACCATTTTTGAGTAGTCCCTTACACTGAAATTTTTTCTCTCCTGAATGCAACTCTTCATGTCTCTTCCTATCGTGCTGACGGGCAAATGCTTTGCCACAGACGTTACAAATGAATGGTCTTTCGTCCGTATGTGTGCGTAAGTGCGACTTGAGATTATAAGGACGAGTAAATCTCTTCTCACAAAGATGACAGGCGTACAATGAAGGATGCTTCTGAACTCTCTTGGAGGTTTGTGGAGTAGAAGCAAGCTCTAACATCTTTTCACGTGTAGATATGTTTGTAGGGATCTCATCTTGGGCATCGTCAGATTCATCGCCCGATACATCTTCATAACCTGACGCATTCAGAGCTGATCTAGATCTCAGGCGAGACCGAACCTTCAAAGAATGAGCTCTCTGTCTTCCACGACGTATACTGTGGAGTTCGTCTGGTCGAAGGTGGGACTTGTTCTCGTAATCAGAATGTGAACCAGGGCTAACCGGGTCAAAAGATGAGTTCGGAAGCGGGCTGGCAGAACCAGATCTGGTAGCAAGTTGTGATTGGCCCGGTCTAGGCGAATTGTTGGCAGAAGAATTGTGCGACGAATTGCTGAATAAAGATGGAGTTTTAGCTGCCACGACATCTGGAGCCTGGTGGATGGATATCGTCACTTCCTTGCTCTCCAACGCTTCTAGATTGTTCTCTGTGTAATTTATGAGATTGGTCTCTGTGAGTCTGTCAAATTCGTTACCATACGAGGTAACGTTGTAAGATACCTGTGGTACTGGTTCTTGGATTATTGGCTGGGAGTACTGTTCTCCCAAAATGTTACTCTGAGCACGAACCTGTGGTTGGCTTACCGGATAATCATTGTATGACATATCAGTCAAATTCGTAGAGGATATGGACTGACCCAATAAAATCTCCTCGCTAAAAGTATCCACACGACGAGGTGCGGTTTCCAAGAATCCACTGGCCAACTGCTGGTCTGCCTGTGAGTTCACATTGGAGTACGCATCGCTGAAGTGAGATGCAGCATCATGAAACGGAGAGCCAGGATTCAGTGACGCATCGGAGTATAGCGAGTGGGTTGAGTAACTATCGGAAGTTCTGTGATTTTGGTAACCCTGGAAGTTGTGTGGCGAAAGCAAGTTCTGCGAGTTGACCATCTGGGGACCCAGAGATGCAAAGAATGAATTTACTGCAAGATTGGAATTGGTCAAGTTGACATTTGCACTGGCCTGAAATGAGTTCGGTTGTCCGGGGTTCTCCCATCCACTGTTTTGGTCTGGAAGCACAGAGAAGACCGGCGACTCGTGGTGCAGAGACTCACCAAAGTCTTTGGAAGCCATCGAAGAAGGTGACGTCAAATTGTTGGTGACATTGAACGACGGCGGAGATAGGTTGAGAATATCGTAGAGGTCTTCCTCTTTCTTCATTTCAGGGTTTGACATTAGCAGCCGAGTATAACGACGAGGATGCGGGGGTCTGTGTAAACTTTGTGATCAGCAGCAAACAGAAATGAATATATGGCCCTAAACACACAAAGAAGTCCAAAGCGGAAAGGAATGGTAAAAGACGATGGAGTAATTAAAAAAATGTTACCCTGATACTTGATACAAAATATACCTGCATGTGGCCGCAACTAGTCAACGGTTGTTGTGGACAGCGATTCAATCAAAGAATAAATAGTATAAAGATAAAAAAGAAATGATAGAGCTTGAGGTGGGCTTTTCTGTCTAGTTTTATATGTGAAAGGCTTCTGTTGTCGCAATGGTTAGTTGGCGCTGCCACGGATGTTAGTGGGATTGTTCCCCATGGTTGGCTGTTCCTGTGGTGTGATACCCGTAAACTGGTTCCATCCGCAGTCTAACGAGCAGGATGTTAAGCTTACCAATTTATTTGTAATAAGAATCGATGCCTAGAATTATAGCCGTTCAAGGAACATGATTATTTTTGGTATTGTTCTTTGCTGCCCGTATTCTTCAGGGGAAGAGCGTCACGAAACCTTGTCTTAGTTCTCTAGTCATTATTCACTGCGACAAAATAAGAATATGCCAAAGTAGGCCGCCATGGTTGTCCAAGTTTTGTTCGATGAGGTCCGGCCGAGACTTCTCCGATAATTTTAGTTCATGTCATTCCCTTTTTTTTCCCCGGTTCTTGGTTCTAACACCTCGGGCCGATTTCGCAAGTATGCATGGGTGCCAATACCTCCATCACTTCCTGCAGTTTGACAGGAATAAATGACGAGTCGAGGCAGTGCTGAGTAGGCTCAGCCCAGCCGTGTGGTGAGGAGATGCATACTGACGGGGTCTGGATCTCAGTTTGAAAGCCTGGCCTGCTCCGGTGTCTGTTCAAAATATCCCAAAAAGCCCCGCCGGAGATGGTACCTGGATTTTATCGGGAGATTAAGGTGGTGTGAGGCATATGGAAACAGGAAACATTGAAGATCTTGAAGAGGAAATTCGCATCGGAGAAACCTTGCTGCGAAATGAAATTCTAATGCAACCTCACCGGAAGAACTCTTTATTTGAGCAATTAATTACAATTGACTCCATTTATGACTGCTTAAACATAACTCCAATCTCCACCCATGGATAATCTAGCCAAGAATTTTTTTTAGTAATAAGATCCCGTGACGTGCATATTCTCAACGGGAAGATTCCTTCGATGTGATCCAACACACCTAATCTCCATCTCAATCTCTTCTCAATTCTCCTTCTCTTTTCCACCTCCAATGCCTATGTCAACAACAACGTGCCAGATGTCTGGAGCAAAGGTTTTCACTTTCTCGAAATGTATAACTTCTCCCTCAAAATAGTCGCCTATCTTGCTCAGAAGTTGCTCGAACCGATCCTTATGTTCATTTTCATGAACATGGACAACTATATCGCGAGACGTCCATTGATCACGTACAGTTTTGACTGTAGACCACGATGCTTGCAGACTGGGGAGTAGACCCAAGTTAATGTGAGAAACAGGAAGACGTCCAAGTTGTTGGAGTCGAGTCACCACATTTTCGTTGCTCTCGTGGAAAACAAATGCCCTCACCCCTTGTGCAAGGTGTCGATCGTAGTCTTCCTTGGTCAAAAATTCTCCGCTCGAAAATACCTGATACTTGTATCCGTTTTCTGACAATCCTTTTACTAGCCCCTCAATTGACCATGGATTCAATTCCCAGCAGAGAAGTGTACCACCATTAGCTAAGTACGATAAAGTGAAGTAGCCGATTCCAGCATAGAAATCCATCACCACCAGTCCCTTCAAGTTCTTGAAATTATCGAGCACTCTTTTTTTCTCAGTAATGTTGCCTCGAGAAAACATAGTATACCTGGGAGCCCAGGTCTGATAGATGCCGTTCTGGACTACATGGCACCAAAACGCATCTTCGAGATCATCAGGTTTTGGCAGCTCAAACAACACCTCTGAAGTTTCCGGCCCAAAGTCGCCGTGCAAAGCCACAAGGTTAAAAGGTCTGCGCATGACATCTTCTTCAACGATAGGCTTGTTGATTGCAAAATGCGTGATGGTGGCCGGGAATGCGGCACGAACCACATTGAAAAAGCTTGAAGCATTGATACTGCTTGCAAAAACTTCCGTCCATATCTCCGAATCAAATCCGCCGGTGTTAAAAAGTACCATAGGTGTGTAAATGGACCACTTCCTTGGAAGTTTGCTCATTAGGAGATCCACATTCACATCCACACCGGCGGCTCGCGCATCCTCTAAGTATGCTCTGACAACAGACTCTAGAGAGCGAGATGTCGACCTAGCGGCTGAAGGGACCAGGTGCTCTTCCACCACGATTTCATCGGAATATTCGTCTAAAATCGACTCTACATCTTCCACAGGAGCAACCGAGTATATATATGAGTATCCATCGCTAGACGAGATTTTAGTTGACTTATCGAGGATTCCATGCTTCTCTAGAAGCGTTTTTACAGATTTGATGATGTGCTTGTTGTTAATTCCAACCTTAGATGGCATCTTCACGGGATGATATGGAACTTCAGACCTCTGGACTGTATAATGACCTGAGACGAAGGTTCGAGGGCCGAACATAAACGTTGACAATTCACCAAGAAAAAGCAAAATCAGGTCTCGAATTTTTCATAAAAACATTACATCTTCGACGTGTCGTTTATTGTCTTCTACCATCATTTGAATCCGCACATTTCCTCAATGGGTATACATTCGCTCGGATTGGCCGTGCACAATGGTCTTGTGTATTAACCTTCGCAGAAAGTTGGACAAATTCGTCCTAGATTTCAACCTCGAACTCAAGCCATTTGGTTCTTCTCGCTTCGTTCATTCATTTTTTTTTTTTTACTTCCCACCCTCGAATCCTAGGATATACGTGCCGACAAGCCTGTGTTCACCGGATTACATACATAACAAGTGGCTCTCCATTGGCATCAATTGACTGAAGATTGTTCGTGTCGACTTTAAGGTGTATCTATCCCATTATCTGTTTTTGAACCAGAGGCTCCAACTCTTCCACTGCGTTATCAGACAAATCTGTTGAGATTTGTTTACGTCCGTATTGCTTGATTTCCATTGCATTTAGTTCCTGGTTTCGACGCTTGTCTTCCCCAGTCGTTTTCAAAATTCTCTCGCATTTTCATATCTTCATTCTCGTCTATTGATTTGTCATTTCAACCATGCTAGACGAACAAGATGCTGCTCCCTCTAAGTCGCCTGCGACGCCTGTCTATGACAGTGGCTCCGAGAAGTCTTCCTCGGAGTTCATTCCCGCCAGTGCAACCAACGGCGGTCGTGAAATCTCAAGAAAGGTGTTGTACGTGGGCGGTTTGCATAAGTCTGTGTCTGAAGAAGGTATAATCGACCTCTTCTCCCCGTGTGGCCAGGTGCACTCGGTGAAGATTCTCAACGACAAAAATAAGCCGGGCTTCAACTATGCGTTCGTCGAGTTTAAGAACGAGCCTGATGCAGAAACTGCTTTGCAGAAGCTCAACGGTGTTTCGCTTAACGAATCCGAGTTGAAGATCAACTACGCTTATCAGTCCGCCACATTCAACACGTCGCAAAACTCTGAAGAACCAACATTTAATATTTTCGTCGGCGATTTGTCACCCGAGGTTGACGACGAAGCATTACACAATTTCTTTGCCGTCTATTCCACCTTGAAGCAGGCCCATGTCATGTGGGACATGCAAACCTCTCGGTCGAGAGGCTATGGATTTGTTACGTTTGGTTCCTCTGCAGATGCCGAGATGGCGTTGCAAACCATGAACGGGAAAATCCTCAATGGCAGGGCCATCAGGTGTAATTGGGCCTCGCACAAGCAGGCCAACACGCGAAACAATGGTATGCGGCAGAATAACCAGCGTGGGTATCGGTCACAGTATCCCAGAGGATATAATGACGGAAACATGGGTATGAATATGGGCATGTCCATGGGTATGAACACGCCTCGCACTGAACCACCAGTGTTTGTTCCTGAGGATTCCCACTACTCCCTTCCTCAAAGACCTCCAGTGGAGGGCCAACAACCCATGTTGCCTAATGTCATCCCTACCAATGGTCCCGTCATCACTCCCCAGTCATATGATATTGTCTTGAGACAGACTCCATCGTGGCAAACCACGGTGTACTTGGGCAATATAGCCCATTTCACTCAGCAAAATGATCTTATTCCATTGTTGCAAAACTTCGGTTTCATTGTTGATTTCAAGTTCCATCCCGAAAAGGGCTGTGCGTTCGTCAAATACGACACACACGAACGTGCTGCGTTAGCAATTGTGCAATTGGCTGGCTTTGGTGTCAATGGAAGACCGCTCAAATGTGGTTGGGGCAAAAGTCGACCACCAATGGGTGTTCCATACCAAAACTTTCCCATCAACGGCCCCATGCCCATGTATCCTAGAAAGCAATAAACCCTTAGTGAGGTTCCGCCGCATTATAAATCTCCTTTACAAATAATACCTCTGTTTTTGTACCAATAATGATGTAGTTTACTAATACTTCTCACGTATCGCCTACATAATGAAAGTTGTACCGAAATTAGATCGCACCTGTAGAGAAAGCCAGAAAAAAAATCTAAGTGGAGACGAAAAAAATTGTTATATACCCATATCATCAATTTTTCCTTATTTTCTCCATTCTATTTCGGAACAATATAAGTAAGAGGTATAATAAGTTTACTCAAGTACCCACAAAAGTCCATCTTTTTCGAATTCGAGAAAAGTTTGTTCCCTCGCAGATAATCGAGGTCATTCCTACTCCATTCGAACCACCACTGAAGACATCCAGTGTCCAAATTTGCTTATGATTAGGACCAGAGTGTTATTCAGTACAGTTCTCATCATTGGTATTTTACTCGTTACAGCATTACTAGACAAATTGTTTCTCAACGGGATTATTGAACAATCACTTCAAAGGAGAAGTAACATAATTTCTGCGCTAGCAAAGAAGAACAAAGTCGTTGGAATCACCACTACTGTTCTTGTTATTCTATTTTCCTTGCACTTTGTTGCTCCATCCACCTTCAACTTACCGCAAATCGCATACAAAGTCCTTAATTACATGAATGCAAATTATAGATTCTTATCGGGATCACTGGGGTTTGGCTCGAGATTTTCTAACAACGGCGTGAGCTCCAGCCGGTCGCAGGAGACAAGATTTGCATTGAAGAATGGCGGTGAGCTAGGAGGTTTGAGCAATGAAGGAAACACTTGTTTCATGAACTCAGTGATTCAGTCGTTAGCCTCTTCTACGGAGTTGATGAAGTTCATTAACTCCAATGTTTATGCACAGCTTGAAGTCATGAACCACGGCCAAGTTTCTAGGGTTAGAACTGGTCACTATCGGTCTGAAATGATTTTCACCAGAGCTTTGAAGAAGTTACTAGATGAAGTCAACGGAGCTTACGGGTCTCGTGGAAAAGAATTTAGCACGAAGCCATTGTTAAACAAGATGCCAAATGGTCCGAAGCAGAACTTCTTCACTGGTTACAACCAGGAAGATGCTCAAGAGTTCTATCAGCTTGTCATGCGCATTGTTGAGAAAGAATACAAGCTGATTTCCAAGTCCAGAGAAGCCACTCCGGAACCTGAGTCAGGTGAAGATAAGAACGAGAAGCAGCCAAAGTACGTGAGTGCACTGTCTGTTCCAAACTACCGATCCGGTTGCAGCGCACTCGGAAAGCTCGGCAATGTTTATGTTCCTGCTCATCAGGTGGACCCTAACATTCCTGATTCCGAGAACTTGATTTATCCTCTTGAACTTATCACCCCCGTTGATGGTATTTCTGCTGAAAGAATTGGATGTATTTCGTGTGGTGAAGTGGGAGGAATTCGTTATTCAGTGCTCAGTGGATTGAGTTTGAATTTGCCCTATGATCAGTCTTACTTCCCCGGCTATAATTTGTCACAATTGCTTCAGGAGTGGATTAAGCCTGAAATTATTGATGAGGTCAACTGTAACAGATGTGGCTTGATTCAGACAAAAGAATTTCTTCTCGAAAACATCAGCAATACAAATAATGAGAAATTGGTCTCTGATTTCTCCAAAAGGGTTGCTGAAATCGATGACGAACTCACTAAGGACCATATCTCTGATGAGGTTTTCGAGCGTTTGACAACCAAGCGCATGATTAGAAAAACAAGAAAAACAAAGCAAATTTTGTTGAGCAGACCCCCTCCACTATTGTGCATTCATATCAATCGTTCGGTGTTTGATCCAAACACATATATGATTGTGAAAAACTCTAAAAATGTCAGCTTCCCTGGCAAGCTTGACTTGAATCCTTATGTGGCCGAGCCAAAGGATATTAACATGGATGCTAGACTTGCTTTTAGAAAACAGGATGAGCAACCCGCAGAAGTTGCCCCCGATAGAGATGGTGACGAGAAAGAATCGGCTTCAGATTCGTCAGATTTGGAAGAAGAACCAAAGGAAGAAATTGTGCCAGTGGTGACTGATTCTCAAAATAGCCAGCTCATTTACAACTTGAAGGCGGTTATCTCACATTATGGAACCCACAACTATGGTCATTATATCTGTTACAGAAGATTGCGTGGATCATGGTGGAGAATCAGTGATGAGTCTGTTTATGTTGTTACCGAAAACGAGGTGTTGAAGTCGCAAGGAACATTCATGCTTTTCTACGAGATGGACGATGGCCATAAGGAAACTCTTCAGGACTTAACAGACGATGAGTCAGAAAAAGAAGATGTTACAAAGGAAGTAAAGGCTGACAACTTACTGCTGCTGCTGGTACTGCTGATGGAAGCAGATGAGGGCAAAGAGGTCGATAAGGTGAGTGAGGATGTTTCGAACACACTTTTGGAAACCGCCTCTTCGGACTCCAATTCCGATCTATTCCCAAATGCCCAATTCAACATGGGAGAAGATAGGGCCTACCATGTATAGTGAACTATATGCTTACGGTATGCAGGTTGATGTAGATATGCGATGTAGATATGCGATGGAGATGGAGTGAAAATCATCATTACGATAGAGAGAGATGGCTCGCAAATTGAAGGGACGCCAAATCGTTGGAAAGGGTCTCAAGGGTGCACTCCAGCACCATATTGTGAAAGAAAAGTTCCAACAGGAGCGTCAAAAATCATTGACACTGGAGAAAGAAAGAAGAGAGAATAAGTCCAAGTCTATTAAAGGTGGAGGTAAGCAAAAGAAGCAACACCAACCACAGCAGCAGAGAACATTCATTCCTTTCGATCAGAAAGATACCCTTCTACTTGTTGGTGAAGGAGATTTTTCATTCGCTTGTTCCATCGTCAGACAAGCACTTATCGATCCTGCCAACCTCATAGCTACCAGTTACGATTCCAAAGATGAGCTCATTGAGAAGTATCCAACGGTCGAGGATAACCTCAAGTATCTTCATGACGAAGGTGTCCAAGTGATCCATGACGTTGATGCCACCAATATGGTGCATTCGTTCAAACTTCCTACAAACGCCAAAAAGGGTAGTGCAAAGTTGTTTACTCCACACAAGAAGCTCAACTACATAATGTTCAATTTCCCACACACTGGTCGTGGAATGAAGGATATGGATAGAAACGTAAGAGACCATCAAAAGTTGGTTTTGGGCTACTTCAAAAGTGCCAAACAACTTCTATCTTTGGTAAATGATGACACTAAGAATGCACTTGGAGGCTACGAAGACATCCAGCCGAACAACAATCAAAAAATCATTCTCTCTCTTTTTGAAGGTGAGCCATATATATCTTGGGGAGTCAAGGCACTTGCCAGAAGTGAAGACTATCAAGTTGAACGTTCTGGAGCGTTCAATTGGGGTGCTTTCGAAGGTTATCACCACAAGAGAACCAATGGAATTAGAGACACAACCAAGCCAGCCGCTGAGAGAGACGCTCGAATCTACGTGTTCAACAAGGCACTCACAAAGGAGGAGAGGGAACAAGAGGCCAAAAAGAAAAAGTCCAAGGACAGTGATGATGAAGATTGAATTAAGCAGGAAAAACACGAACACAGTCATCGATGAAGAAGATCTCTTGCGTCAACGGGTCTTGCACTTTACCCTTTCTCACGACATTTTCACTTTCGGCTTTGTCAATAGGATTTAATAGCTTGTCGAATGGATAGATGTTACCGTTGGGTAATTTGAACGGATTGTCAAAAATACTGGTGATGAGTTGTGCGTAGGGAAGATTCTGACTCAACCGGTACAATTCTGGTGAGCACACAGGGCATTGGTTGATCTTGTGTAACAATTTGTAGTACTGATTGGGACCCCTTAATGATAAATCACGGTAGGAGTTCGAATCCAAGTTGAGAGAAACATCACGGCCAGCATCTGACTTGAAGATAGTATTCTGTTGATTGCAATAGCAAGACTTGGTCTTTAAGCTCGAAATACCAGCAGATAAATAGACGAGTAAAGGATATGTGTTTGAGAGTCCGTATATCTTCGTGAAGTCTTCAGTGAAGCATTGTGATAATCCCTTCCACCGGCTATCGGAAAACAGCTTGATAAGGCTCAGATACATTGGTGTGACTGGTGCCTTTTCGGAGGGCTTGAGAAGAGATTTCCACGGATAGTCGGAGGTGAACTTGGTTTCAGGTGCTAGTTTAACCAAATACACCAAAGGAGCACCAACCTCCGTCAACCGTTTCTTGTTTTGTTCGTAATTGATAAGATCATCCACATTGTAATTGCTTCGGTTAGCGTAGGGTGCAAGATTTGTCTTGCAATACTCGATTGCCTCCGCCACTTCCCCCTTCTCAACCATTGAGAGATACTTGCAGTAGTGAATCTCGAACTGTAGATTGGAGTTGATTCGCTTTAGCGAGTTTCTATTCTCATTGTACCATGCACTAATGAGATCGAGATCATGGTCATCGTTAATAGAGAGATAAACCTGGTTGAAGTTCTCATAAACATCATAATCTATCAATTCTGCGATTTGTGGAAACGAAGTAGCCTGAAGGCTTCTCATGAGTTTAATGCCCAAATTGGACTCCTTCCGATTATTTGATTTAATCAAGTAGTCAATAATTAGAAGGTTCGTCACTTCTCGGTACCAATTAATGAGACCCTCATTGTGTAAATCCAACACTTTGTCATCGGCCTGTTCTTCTTTATCTCCCATATCTTTTGGAGTAGATACAACGAACTTTTCCAATTTAGCCAAATGATGCGTTCGAGCCCGAAACCTTTTCCGGTAGTCGTCATCTTTCTTGATGGCTTGCTCTATTTTCTTCTGCAGAGACTCAAAGTTCTTGATGAGTTTCCTTATGATAGCTAGTTTTTGCTGACTATCCATTGTGGGATCTTTCTTGATCTTGGCTATTTCGTCGGTGATCTGCTTCTTTTGCTTCTCTACCAGCTTCTGAATAGCCTTAAAGTTCTTTTTGATGAGCTCATTTGGAACTGAAAACTGAGCATGTTGCGTTTGAATACTAAAATTGATCGTAGGCTCACTCATTACGTATCAATATAAAGTAGTCAAGGGTAATTACTTACTACTTATGGTGCTTGTGTTAATATGCAGGCCGATAAACTCCACACTACAGAATTAATGCTGGTCTCGTATACTTCTCATACTTCTTCTTCGCTGTCAATTGTGAATTGTTCATCGTCATTGGTGCTAGATTTTGCAGAGCTGGGAAGATCCTCCAATTCAAAGTTAGGAAGCGTACTCTCTTCTCCAGCGACACTCAAATAAGCTCCATTGTGAACACCGAATTTCGCGAGTACCATTCGCTTCACATTAGACACCTTGTCGAACAATCTCTGAATAATTAAAGATCTTCCAGATCTGCCCATCATTAAGAAAATCGTTCCCGCAATAAGCAAAACAAAAATGACTTCTCCATAGAACCGATGTGGTTGAATGTACCATTTCAGCTCCGATCCGTCTTTGAAATTCTTCTCGTAGTCAAAGTGTGGATATGTAGCACCTTCCACTGCTGGTGTATAAAGCGGACGAGGAGGCACACCTAATGGTTCGGCGCCATAATAGAAGGATCCTTCTGCAGCAGAAAACAAATATCCTGGGCGAGGAATTGGATCTTTGTTCTCGCCCCGGACTTTCAAAGTGTAGTTATTGAAAGCCTGGGCGTACTCATCGTTGGCATATAGGATGGCTCTCCCCATAGTCCACGAAAATGACGACCCTCCCACTTTTTCAACTAATTCGAGTGATTTGAATTTTTCATCTTTGTTGGGCACTTCATCTATTCCAAATCTGGGGAACCCTAGCCCCACATGCAAAAAATTGAGGATCCAAGAAGACTTAAAACAAAGCTCGGCCAACTCATCCTCCTTCAATCTCTCTTTTTTGGTTTTGAGGTGGTTTAATTGCAATAACTCTTTAAGTGGTTGCGAGCATAGCTCTTTTGTCTTTTTGTAGATCACATTGTAATCATACTTCTCAGTGTATTCATCTTTGGAGGGATTGGTATCAGTGGATAGCAATTTGTTGAGCGCATCCCAGTATCCACTGACGCCAACAAAATGGTTGATGTCAAAATCAAAAGATGGTATGAATTGATTTAGCAAGCATGAGCTCACGCGGCTTGTCTCGCTCAATTGCTGGCAATCGCCCTCAAATTTGCCAGTTCCTGATGTATGCGTAGCGTTCGAAAGCACGGGGAAAATAGACTTCAAACAACCTTCGAAGTTGCTCTCGCCAATGAAATCCAAATTGTGGGAATTTATTTCATCAGTGGTTGTAAAGCCTTTTGGCAAACAAGGATCTGAGATAGGTGTACGGAATCGATAGGCATCTTCTGGCAAGTCTTGTGCTTTCCGGTAATCGTCAAGTAGGAATTTTCGGTACTTGTTACGAGCTTGGAACATGCCAAATCCCAAGAAGGAATCTGAATACACATCATATTCCTTCAGCTCGGGGAGCAGGTAATTACCGATGGTATCTTCCCGTTTGTCTGAATTTGCAAGTTGGGGCAACGCACTTAAAGTTATTTTATACAAATTGTTGTTGTGTTCAGCAGCTTCTGTAGAATTAGGCAGGAAAACCACTTGAGTAGATGCACCTCCCATATCCAACAACCCATAAGTGCTGTGATTCTTGCCATGCTGGTGATCTTCGGGGTGGTCAAACGCTCCCAACATGTAATTTATGGAAAGCCAGCCATATAAACCTTCCACGTCTCCATCGATAATATTGACGTGAGACTTACAATCCGGAATGTAGAAATCCGAGTTGGAGGAGAAGTAAAGACACACATTCTCTAAAATAGGTTCCTGCTCATTGGGAGGAAGGATCCGCATACCTGCTGTGGCATGTAAGAAGATTGGTGTTCTTGAATGTTCTGACTTGGGAACCACAACACTAGCCAACGAGAGAAGATAACTCAAGTGGTGATTACCAACTTTCTGAGGACTCTGGTTGAAGCTTGAAATTCCTGGCGTCATCTTGTGATGCCATTTTTTTCCTGAATGAATCTTGGGAAACCTTACCGAGCCTGACTTGTCATTTGGTTCAAGGTCGGATTCTGCATCCGAGTCTGTGTCGGAATCTGTGTCCTGGTCCTGGTCTTCCTTACCTTCGCCGCTCTGATCTCTTGTGAATTCTCTTACCAAATTAAGTCGAGGGCCCAGTGACAAATCAATCCCGGCTTCTAAGGCATGCTGAGGGTTCAACCAGTTGTACACGTACACTCTGGAACCTTTGGATCCCGAGTCGATAACAACTAAGTAGTCATATGGAATGCCATCTTTATTTGCAACCGGGGCAGTTTTGATCTGTACTTGCTTTTTGCGTTTGGAAACAGCCATTCTCCAATGGAAACTAGAAATAGATACCCAGATTGGAATATAGTATTACTTGTCTGCACACAACACTAAGGGTTTTGTTTGGCACAAGTAGGTGAATGAAAGCTAAACTAAGAGAAAAAATCATTTGTTTGATGAAATGTATAAAATCAATTTCCTTTGATTATTTCTGTTATTTGCAATATCTATAGAATTTTGGATTTTTGACCTAAAAGATACCCAAGTTCCCAAGACCCGGTACGTTTCGGATTAACCAATCCATTCGCACTTTCTGTTATCAACTACATTCTTCATGGCAAAATACGCAATCATAGGGTAAGTGTGCCACAAAATTACAAAAAATTGCTGATAACTAACCTCAGATCTGGAATTATTGGTTTATACACTGCCTACGAATTGCTAGAGGCGGGTGTCAGTGGCGGCGATGTCAAGATCACTGCTCAATTCTTACCTGGAGATGAATCCATCAAGTTCACCTCTCCGTATGCTGGAGGAAACTTCTCTTGCATCACGGGCAACGACCAAGACACATTGCAATTTGACAAAGTAACATATTTGAACCTTGGAAAGATTCAGAAAAAGTTGGGTGGTGCTGAGTGTGGATTGGATAGAATGCCATCCACTGAGTATTGGGACTCAGCTCCACCCAAGCAAAAAATCGCGTCTTTGAAGAGCTACTTGGACGGATACCAGGAAGTATCTCCATCGGAATTACCTTTGGGAGTATCTTTTGGAATCAAGTTTCTAACATGGAACTTCAATTGTCCGAAGTTCTTGCTGTCCATGCAGAAGTACTTAGCTGGCCAAGGTGTGCAATTTGAAAGACGTAAACTCAGCCACATCTCACAGGGATTTTCCACTGGCGTCAAATTTGTATTCAATTGCACTGGTATTGGAGCCCGTAGTATAGGCGGTGTGGAGGACACAAAGGTGTACCCTACAAGAGGTCAAGTATTGGTTGTGAAGGCTCCACATATCAACGAAAACGTTATGAGATGGGGAGATGACTATGCCACTTATATTATCAAGAGACCGTACTCGAATGATCATCTTGTTTTGGGTGGGTTCCTCCAGAAAGACGACTGGACTCCAGACACTATCAAAGAACAGAACGTGGACATCTTACAGAGAACAACCACGCTCTTGCCCAAAATCCTTGAGAAGAATCCTTCTGGACAGAAAATTGAAAATTTGGAAGTTGTTAGGGCTGCTGCAGGCTTACGGCCTAGTCGTCATGGTGGTGTACGCATTGAAAAAGAGCCAATTGATGAAGGTAAAGTTGTTATCCACAATTATGGAGCCAGTGGGTATGGATACCAAGCAGGATTTGGCATGGCCAAAAAAGCTGTTGGCATGGTGTTAAACAAATCCAAGTTGTAGATAGACTGTTCTAATAGAAAAATAGTATTAACAATCTACTGAAGAAAAGATGGTACTGATAATTAAGGCACCGGCATTTCGGCATTAGAGAACGTGCATGGATGTTCGTTACCTTCTGCGCTGCATAAGAATATCAAGCACCTACAATGTTTCCAGGAAACCAACGCAATAGAAACGACTACCAAAACCAAGGTTATAGCCAGGACGGTTACAACCAAGGTGGAAACTACAGCCATGGAGGCAATTACAACCAGGGAGGTAATTACAACCAAAATCAGGGCTATAGACAAGAAGGTTATGGACAGCAAGGTTATGGGCAACAACATTATGAGAATCAGGGCCATGGGAATCATGGAAACCAGGGCTATGATCAGGGATTTGGGAACCAAGGCTACGAACAAGGCTACCAGAACCAGAACCAGTACCAGAGTCTGGATTCCCAGAGTCAAGGATACCAACTGGGATATAAGAACCAGGGATATCAGAACCAGGGATATCAGAACCAGGGATATCAGAACCAGGGATATCAGAACCAGGGATATCAGAACCAGGGATATCAGAACCAGGGATATCAAAACCAGGGATATCAGAATCAGGTATATGACTCTCAAGGTCTGACGGGACAAGGAAGTGTCCAACAGAGTGGAAGTGGCCGCTTCAACATGCCAAGTATGGAGCAGCACTCTTTTGGGGGTAACACCAATGCCAAATATCAATACTCTGACTGTACTGGACCCAAGAAAGCATTGCTTATTGGTATTAACTACTTTGGAAGCAAGAACCAGTTGAATGGGTGTATCAACGACGCCAATAACGTTAAGAAGTTCTTGCTCACTCAAGGTTTCCAAGAGGACAACATTGTCATGTTGACTGACGACCAGAAATTGGCTCGTACTATTCCAACCAGACAGAACATTATCGACGGTATGAATTGGTTGGTTAAAGATGCCCGACCTTCCAGCTCATTGTGGTTCAGTTACTCTGGCCATGGTGTCCAGGTTGAAGACAAGGATGGCGATGAAGATGACGGATTCGACGAAGCCATTTGTCCATTGGATTTCGAAACTGCGGGATTCTTGAACGATGATGATATGCACGATATCATGGTGTCAAGATTGCCTCAGGGTGTACGGTTGACCGCTTTGTTTGACTCTTGTCATTCAGGAACTGCCTTGGACTTGCCTTATATGTACTCGACCAAGGGCTTATTGAAGGAGCCCAACTTTTTCAAGGATGCTGGTGAGGATTTGATGTCAACCTTTAACGCCTACTCGAAGGGTGATCAAGGTGGCATGATCAAGGGTATCAAAGGACTATTCAATACCGTGGTCAACAAGGACAAGGCACAACTGGCCAGCGAGTACACCAAGAAAAACAATACCTCTCCTGCTGATGTCATCTCTCTTAGTGGTTGCAAGGATGACCAAACCTCAGCAGATGCCAAAGAGCAGGGCCAGAGCACTGGCGCCATGAGTTATGCGTTCATCAAAGTCTTAGCGAACAACCCCGACCAGTCTTATTTGACATTGTTGCAGAACATGAGAGAGATTCTCAGGGACAAATATAGTCAGAAGCCACAGTTGTGTTCCTCACATCCAATTGATACCAACTTGAAGTTTATCATTTAGGAAGTTAACAAAAAAAAGAGCTGATTGTCTCAAGCAAATGTTTTAGAACGAATTGTTCATTAAATGTAGATGACCTATTTAACTTAAATATGATTTAAGGATCATGTTAAGTAGAAGCTTTTCAAGTTTCAAGTGGACCATATACGCATGTGTGTGCATCAACAAGATTCGATTTGATGAAGAACATCCACCAGCGAAAACGCTCACAGTAGTTTCTCGCCTAAACGCCATAATAGCTTGATGCTGATAGTTATCATTCAAACTGGGCATGATGCCATCCCATTTACAGTTATCAAATACAATATATGTTACCAGATATTTACCCTAAACCAAGAACAAACCTCACATAATGACGCACTTCTCCTGCTTAGCCACCTCAGGATTCTGGATGCGCTCAATTTCGTCTATTAAGGATTCAAACGACTTCTTGACGTTGATGTTGTCACACACAGACGTCTCCAAGAAGTTACATTTGAACTTGCGTGCTAACTCCTCTCCTTCCGAGGTCTCCACTTGTCTTTGGAAGTTCAAGTCGCACTTATTACCAATCAAAACCATGGGAATGGAGTCGGAGCCAATCAGATTAAGAATCTTGTCACGGATAACGTCAATCAATTCAAACGACTGGCGTGATGTTACAGAGTAGACAAGAAGGTATCCATGGATACCAATGAGGTGTTTCTCATTCATGATGGAAAACTCATCCTGACCCGCAGTGTCCAAGATCTCTATGGCATATTCCTGGTTCTTGTAGTTGATGGTCTTTGAAAACTGGTTTTCGATAGTAGGGTAGTACGACTCAACAAAGTGGTCTTCGACATAGCGAACCGTCATGGACAGCTTGCCAACGGACCGCGAGCCGACTATGGCGATTTTTCTAGCCTTAACCATCTGCAAAAGTAGCTTAACCTGCCAACGACGATGTGTCTTCGAAGCGTTTGCTGGCTAACAGGATTTGGGCGATGTTTCTCGCTTGTATTGTATGGTGACATTTGTTGCGGGGGGTGCACAGGTGTTACATCTCTTCTCCGCCTTGGCCGCGAGCCCTGCGAATTCTTTTACAAGCAAATGATTTAGGATTACGACACTATTAAAGCCAAGGCAAATTTCTGGAATGACCATCGTAAAATGCCTTCAATGGTGCCAATTTATTCGATTGGTATGAAGTGCTAAAACCAATTTAAATCTCTCACACCACTCAAACGCACTCTATCTGGTTGAACATGCTCATGCTGCCCACTTTAAAACCTCCAAGCTGGCCACCACTATGAAAATGGTGGTAGGTAAAGTGAGGACCACGTAGCCCCAAAACAATACTCCGGCCATTTCCTTTTGAAAAATACCATTGAGCGAAGTGATCTGCGATAACTGGATGGCTGGTGGAGATACGGTAAGCACAAAAGCAACAATCAAGAAGATTGGGTCATCCAAGATAGAAATGTTCACATACTTGACACATGCAGCAATCACAGGGAGAAGAAACAATGACGGAAGAATCATCCTCGAAAGCAATGAAGCAAACACAATCTTGTTGTAGTGCTTAGAAGGTGGAGGCACATCCTCAGATGGACACAAGTTGGATCCCAATACAATCAAGATCAATGGAATGGAAACCAGACCAAGCTGTGCAATGGACTGGGTGAGCGTGTTGTGGATGAACGAGTCCGAGTAAAAGAATTCTCTCTGCAACACGGGCACAGACGCAATGATGATGGAAATAAGCATGGCCCACAATGGAGGGTTCATGAATGCTAAAAAGCCTTTGACTGGGCCCCAGTTAGTAACGGCATGCCACTTAGATTTGATGGACTCGACACTGATGGTGATAGCACTCTTGGAAGCATCATCAATAGATGATTCTTCTGATTCGGCAATGGCAGCAGCCACAGCCAGTTCTTCACGTTCTTGAGAAACAGGGGACATCACAGGCTCGATAAAAAGTGCTTGTTCATCCTCTTCAGCACAAGGAATGCGATGGTATCCATCTTCGTACGCGTAATGAGCAGTTAGTTCTTCCTGAGATCTCTTTCTCAAGAGCTTATTGTAGCCCCAGGACCATCTCAAGATTTGACCGAGCTGTTGGAAAATCAACAAGTATAAAATACCACGCGATGCCACCTTCTCGGAGTTGTCGTCATCAATCTGATCCCAGAGCAAGTCTGGCAAGGTGTATGCCAAAGACAAGGTCAAGGACACAGGCAAGGAGTTCGAGTTTCCAAACACTGCCATAGCAGTCACGTAGTCGGATTCTGCATTGTTAAGCATCATGATTCGAGCGGTTACCCGCGAGCATATAAGGGATGTGATAGTTGTGATGGCATAGAAAATGGGGATAATGATGATATCCACCATTTTATTCAAGGAAAGCGAAGGCGCAAGCTTCGTGAACACCAAACATGGCGTGAATAAATCCACATTGAGCTGGGAAATGACCTTCTGACCTGTGAGCGTGAGTAGCTTTGTTTTGGCAGCCACGAAACCAGCAAAGCAAATGATGACAACCTCCAACACTGCTTCCAACGTAAGGAAGGAAATGGAGCCAAAGGATAAGTCCGGATTCAATGGGGCTTCGACGACGATGGGTACGGTGATGTCTGATAGTAGCGAGAACATATAAGATATGATTTGAAGACGTAAAGGCAAAGAAAGAAAGAAAAAATGTGGTGGGGCAAACCTCGAGTTGATGTCAGATAATTGGCTTATATGGACGCACTACTCTGCCACAATAGACGTATTTTACTGATGAGATAAGGCGCCTGCAGGTATGGAATGATGGTACTTGCCACGATGACGAGGCTGTGATTGGGCCAGCAATCGTATTTGATCGGCGGGGCGGTGAGTTCAGAATTAGAGACGGTGCAGATGGAGGTAGACAGAGTGGGGATTGTTGAGTTTAGGGGGTGCCGCAACACTTGCTAGTCGGGGTAGGTAAATAATGTGAGGGTGCGACTGGGTCAACGTGGCCTGGCGCAGGAAATTCTGTGAGGAAATTCGCTAATATTTCTTTGGTGGGATATTGTTCGGATGTTTGGTTTTCCTCAGAAAATGGCATCCTAGGATTTGAGGATGTATGATGGGAAATATGAACTGGTTTTGAAATTTTGATGCCAACTTAAATTAGTAGGAGAGTTATATTTTTTTTGTGTTTGCTTTTTTCTTTCTTGCTGCTTCCTTAGCCACATTTTCCTTCGATGGATTTCTAACCATTCTCACCCCGTTCCATTGACGTTTCTTTTATCCCGCAATTGATAACACTCCTGCAGATATCTCATTAACTAAACAGAACAGGTCTTCTGACACAATCTCTTTGGTAGCTTGCATCCGTACCTCCCCTTCATAATCTTTTGATGCACCGAACATTGTTTGACCGTTTTAGAACCACACCCGTACATTCCACAATTACCAACATGCACATCAGGTAAACAAGACACTCACATTCAGTTTGAAACCCCAAAATGGCACGACCTCCGCCAAATCCGATGATCACGCTGTCACCAAACAAAGTGCTCAGTTCACCTCCTTGGTACAAACGACCCGCCGCCGATTCCGACACCGAGGATCATCACAATGAGCCTGAATTCGACTTTCTAGCTGGAGCTTCCACCCCACTACATGTGAACTACAACAAGTCCATCATGTTTGTCTCGCCCATGAAGAGACTCGACAAACTACATCTTAGTCCAAGCTACCGAGATCTGGCGCTGTCGATGTGTTTGAGACGGACCACCGATGAAGATGACGCAGGTATCAACCATCAAGATCAAGAAGAACAAGAAGATGAGGAAGATGAAGATGACTATGGAGCAGGCGACCAAACATTACACTCCGAATCAGACGATGATGATGACTCAGATGATGCTGATCCGGAAGCTGATTACGCAGATTCGGACGATGAAAACGCCTCATTTGGTGCTCTAGATGTGCCTCCATCCTATATCCCTCAGCGCAAGAGAAGACACACAGATTCGCCTCTGGATATGGAAATCACACCGATGGCCACAAACCACACCATTCCTCATGGATCTTCTGGAAAGATGACAGGGATCCTAGGTAATGAGACATGTGACTCGATCCTGAAGATCAGTTTCTCAGCCTCAGACTCCACCCCGTGTCCATCGCATCCCCGCAAAAGACTCAGATTCAAGAAGCCCGACTCAGAAGAATTGACGCCGTCACAGTCGTCGAAAATCAAGAGACCCCTCTTGGACTTCTCTTCCTCTCGCAAACTTTCTGCGAATGGGGTTCCACTAATATATAAGCTCAACGACGCCCAAGACGACCCGGAAGAGTCTGCAAGGTCGCTGTCAGGCTTTTCAACTACGGCTATGAATGTCAACTCCACGCCCATCAGCCAATCAACGCCAGCAAACTCGCGTGCTCCATCTCCGTGCATTTCATATGAAGCAAATGAAGACAATGTAAATGACTTCAAGTTTGTCAAGCCATCGTCCAATATCTCATACCGCACTCCGCAGGCGCGACCTTCAGCAACATACGAGGCTTCCCAAAGACTTATTAACCAATATGTGGCTGATGACTACTCTCAACTGCCAGGTAGATACGAGATAGTAGGTGAGTTTCGTGCTTCGGCAGCAGGAATGATGGAGGAAGTGGACGACTTGCATGTTGGCGACAAGCGAATCAACGACCCTTACGCTATGTCCTCCCCATCAACGCAAGGTGATGACGATCGTTTGGATCTCCGTCACAAATATATGGTTTCGGACAAGCTACCTTTGCTACAGCATTTTAAGCAGGACTTGACCAAACAGGAAATGTTGGCATATATCAATGACAACAAATCAGTTTCTGCATTTTACGATTACATTTTTACGAATGAACCAAAGGACGATGGACTCGTCTTTTTGAAGAAGGAACGGCTCAGGTGGCATCCTGACAAGTGGGTGGCGAAGTACGACGGATCGATCTTTGATAAAGACATAGTTGACAGTCTTAGTCAAGTGATCAATTCCATCATTGAAAGATTTTAATCTGCTCGGACATCCATGAGGGTATATTCTATTATGTGCATACTATACAACGACTTGTAGTTTCAGTTCTGTGCCTTGTCTTTCGGAGTGGCTGCACCGCTGCCTCCTTGCGACTCAAGACCTTCATCCTTGTCTGTGGGTTTCCCTTCAGCATCATCTTCAATGACAATATCCTCTTCTCCATCTTCTTCAATGTCTTCCTCAGCATCATTTAAATCCTCATCTTCGTCTTCATTTTCAGCTTCTTCTTCTTCTTCCTCCTCTTCCTCTTCCTCATCTTCATCCTCTTCTTCCTCCTCTTCATCATCTACTTGCTGGTTTGGAGGATACTCATCAGGGTTGGAGTCTTCGTTGTCCCACACAATATTGAATCTGGTTACACGGGGCTTCTCGGCCAAAATATTACGAACAACATGCTCCACTTGTACCTTGGCTGGAGGATTCTCACGTAATTCTTCCGAGTCATATTCGTTGTTGACATAATATCCCACTCTGACGAACTCTCGTCCAGCATACGAGCAACTCAATAAGATGACAGTAACGCTGACCAACTCACTAGCAGGAATTAATTCTGGAGAAGGAGGATCAGCCTGAAATAAGAACTTGTTGATTCCTACGGGTACAGGACCAACAAGGATGGAGTCCAACTCCTGGTCGTGATCTAGCGATCTTGAGCTACCCACATAGGTCAACTTCCACTCCAAATCTTCTTTCAACGGTTCCAAGCATTCGAAGGTGATTTCAAATTCGTATGAGTCTGCAAACTTGGCGGGATTGTTCAACACCTCAATACCTAGCAACGAGACTATCGACATTGTGGATGTGTGGTTTGTGGGTGTAGAAGTTGAATTGGAATTGTAAGACGCGTTGATGGGTAGTGCAGGAATAGGTTATAGAGTAGGTAGTGGTCGAGCTCGAGTGGAAGAATCAGGCACTTTTTTTTTTCTTTTTGCTCTCTTTACTATCAACTTTGCCCTCTTGTATTGTAGCAAGAATATTGTATCATTTGAATAGTCTCTTAGTTATTTATCTACATGTCAGGTAAACATAAGTAGTCCCTTCCACACTTTAGAGACCTCGCAACTTGCACCTATAAACTTGTATGTGGCATAACAAATCTTCATAAAAGTGTTTGAAATTCCATGCTAACGACTTTCTCTTACGTCTCATTTTCGTCCCAGCTAGTCCATTTTCCTCCAGGTGTATCAACCTATTACCCGTTTATTCAAGCTCTACACCCGTACACCTCAACTTCAAAATGAGTTGAAGTTCCCACTCTCTCGACAGAACCATGACTACACCAACAGAAATGGCCAATTCGCAGGATCCAACGACGACCAGCGTTAACACTGAAATTGAGCAGCCTCTGAATACATGGACACAACCGCCTGCCCAACTGCCGTCTGTCGAACATCCACATGATTCTCAAGAACAAGAGGAAGAAATCGATTACAGTAAAATCTACGATGCGTTGCAAGAACGCTTCAACAAGGTCTACTCGATTTCCCAGAAGTTGTTCGTCACAGAGAAGACTCAGCGCCAGACAATGTATCATTACAAGCGTCGTAACGATGCCATTCTTGATCTTCTAAATGAATTGGAAGACGACGACGAAATGAGCGACGAACCCTTAAGTATAGACGAAGACAGGATTTCGCAAATAATAGCAGCTAAGCCTGATCTTGCTGATGTACTAGATCCGGTGATGAAGATCGCCAGTGGCCAGGATCCAGCTACAATCAAAGTGAAAGATTCCTACAACGTTGATCTTGCGGTGATTGAGGCAATTCCTGATATGGTTAATGATGAACTAGATACAGTAGAGGTGAATCCGCAAGACACCGAGATGTGGACTAGAAGAAATTACGCTCATTTGGTTCTTTCCAAGTTCAAACCTGTGGAGATCAGAGGTAAGGGCGTCAGGGAGTACATTAATTCTCCCACGTTAAACACCAAACGCAAGAAAAAGGGATTAGCCAAAGAATGATTGGCTTACACCTTAATGCATGCTCCAAAGACTATTTCCTGATGTTGGAATTCTTGCGGTCTCTCTTGGTCAAACTTTCCAAAACCCTTGAGGTGTTGAATAAATGGAAAATGAATATCCTAGTTCTGTAACTGAACTTACCCTTGTCGATCAACCTGATGACTTTCAAGAAAAGATTGCAGTTCCCGAAAATCTGTGGTTTCTCAGCCTTGATTCTGTTCAAGTCTTTCTTGGCCTTCCTTTCAATTCTGCTCAATACCGAGCTCAAATAGTTGATGAGAGCCAATACTTTGGAATCGAGCTCTTCATAGGTTTCAATGACTATCTCGTCCTCTAAATCCAATTGGCCATTCACTGCAATCATTTCGCTGTTTCCGAAAAGAGTGAAATAGCTCGCGTCCTTATATGGATTCAAGATTTCAACATTGAAGAAGTCATCATTTTGCATTGCCTTTGGGTATGCAAGGGAAAGTGACTGGAATCCATTGACGCAGTCCACGGACATCCACTGCAAATCATCTAGCATCTCAACACCTTCGAGTGTTGAGGCGATTTTTCCAAGTTGGTAAAATGCTAATCCTCGAAGCTGCCAATTAGCAGACTTCATAAATAGTTGATAAATAGTTTCAACAATATGCTCACTTCGCAAATTGGAGCTATAAATCGGATCAAGAATCTGAATACCATAGTTCGCTGAAGCAATTTCACCCATAACCCACAAGTACTGTTTCAACTTTCTTAAATAAAACTCTTCTTCATCATCAGTGGTTTCAAATTCCGGAATGGCGAGGGACATTCGAATCGGTGCTCCTGGTGACTCTACTGCGATATCGTCCAGGTTATTAAGACTATTACCAAGGTAAGTGTCACTAGAATATTGCAGCTTCACCATGGTCCTCTCTTCAGTAGCCATCAGGTCATCAAATATTTCGGGATCAAAAGTAGCCAGAACGTTGAAACCAGAATGATCATGCCCTTCCTGGTAGCTCTCTAGCAAATCCAATCTTCGACAAATTCCTTGAATTCGAAATATTGCGTCGTCCACATATGATCTTCTGCTATTGAAGTAATTGAACCCTTCTTCAGTGGAAAGCAAGTAGTTAAAAAAATGATGCAAGTTGTTCTTGTGACCTGTCTTCACATCAGCAGTTCTTGAAAAGTAGGGATAAAATAGCACCCTGAGAGATGTTTCAATGGAATTGAGGTACTCAAATTCTTGAAGGTCCTTTATGCTTTTATTAAAGCTGGACTCAATAAATCCACTTTTATGAAGGAAACGAAAGCCAATTGACGTTTTACAAAAGTTCAAGAGTAACTCGCGCCCACTTTCATAATCTGAAAGTATCCGAATTGAAGGCTTGTAGCCAATGAGCAAATCGATCCTCTCGAGCTTGTTCTTGACAATGTAAAAATTGTGCAACATGTCAACTGCCATCTCCACAACCACATCAATTTCATCATAGAGCAACGAAACAAGATTGGAAATGCAAAGACGCTCAGTTTCTTCGTTCTTCAATAATTTAGGGAGCACGTTATCCAATAGAAACACCTTGACCTTCCAGTTAGACACATTCAAAGCTTTGGACAAAAGAATAGTGAAAGGACTATCGTTTGTGAAATCCAAATTATTGAACAAGTTGAAAATCAAATGATTATTATCATCATTCCAATTGCTTGCCTCCACAATATTGTTGGTGATTTGGAAGATCTGCCATTGTTCCAAAATGCGGATTCCATTCTGGCAGCCAGAAAATACACCAATAAACTTAACATACCCGATGCTAAGAGTATTTTCCAACCGTTTTCGAGAAAGAATGGCATCATTCGATTGAATACCACTGAATGGATCAACTTGAGCAAAAGTCTCCGCGATTTGGGGCATAATCTTATTTGCCACTAAAAATTTGTAACCATCTTCGAAACTTAGGAGCGACTCGAAAATTTGACAACCAATTAAAATAATCTTCTTTGGATTTTTCAACTTTGGAAATCGAGTAGATGCGTGAAGTGGAAGATTGCTGAAGCGATATTTGAATGGCCTGAAGAATGATAATATGGTCTTCAAGAATTTAGGATACTTCTCTTGAATCTCAGCGAACCGCTTTGGATTTCTCAAGGGGCCCTGACATAGCTGCGAGATGTAGGTCCAATTCCATTCATCAAATTCTTTAACAGCCAATACTTTCGTGTTTGCAATTAGAGTTTTGAAAGATACATCATCCATGTATAGCCTGGATTCGATTGTAATATCCTTTACGATGTTTTTGATCTCACTTTTCTTAGCAATTGGCTCACTTATTTGTTGTGACTTGGTAGCCACCTCAATCTTACTGATGGAGTTCAATGTCATTGGACGTACCAACGCGTCAATGATATGGGTGTTGTAAAAGTCTCGTGGTAGGAGATTCACTGATAAATTGACAACATGCGTTAAGAAATATGTTGCTTTCATGGTGATCTCCTCGTCTCTGTTCTCATTGATAATATCAAATAGTAAAGGCATGACGTCACAGTTAAATAAGACTTTTGATAGCAAACCTTGATAATGTGAAACAATAGAGAACTCGAAACTCTGAGAATCAATTGAAGAGTACTCGTACGTCATCTGGTGCTCAGGAGAGCAAGTAATTTGGCTCATGAACTTAGACAAGGCTTCTCCCACAGATGAGTTCTCTAGCCACGGCAATGCCTTGATGCGCAAAATGTCGAGGAGTAAATCCAAAATCATACTTCGAAGCTTGTTATTCTTCTTTCGAAGGTTAGACAATAGAAGCTTGAGAGCATCAAACTTATTATGCGAGAAGCAAATGATTCCCGTCCATGACTTGAGAAAAAGGGAAAGGAGAAATGAAATCTTGAGTGCTCGGTTATAGTACTTTTTGGAGCTAGGAGTTTTGCCTTCGTCGTTGTCCTCAAAAAGAGAATACACTGAGATCAAGGAGTCCAAATCAAAGCCATTCCTCAAGAAGAGTCTAGCATTAGGTCTATCTAAAAGAGATAGGAGAGCAATAATGCATGATGCAGCAATATCTGAGGAAGCATTGATGATCAATGTAATCAAGAGTCGTAGACCACCACCATGGAAAACAATGTCTGGCTTGAAAGATGCAAGCTCACAGATAGTTTCAATACATAAACGGGAAAATGGGGCAGGAACATGGAACTCGGATGATATTGTCTCGGACAATTCTTGCGACTCCTCGTTCTCATGCTCAACCAATGCAACCAATGCTTTAATGATACCGATAGAAAGGTAGTTGGCACCATCAGGGATATCCATGAAGTGACGGACCATTTTCAACGCCTCTTCTTTCTCGAGAAGTGGAGAAGGTGTAGAGAAGGTCACAATGATAAAGATAAGAAGCTTGACCCGAACTAAGCATTGCAAGCCATCCTGACCAGCGGTAGAATGCCGAAGAATTCTATAAGCAGCACATCGTAGTTGGGAGTTTTGGTCATAAAGCATGAACTGGACCTTACTGATGACATTCTCAATCACGATCTCATGCTTCAATGATGGATTTGCTCGCAAAAGCGATACCAATTCGTTGCTCTTGGAGACAAGAAGGTGGATATCGTCCTTATCGCGGATAGAGATGCTTTGCAAGAGGTCGCTGAAGAGCCAGGTAGCAGATTCAACGTTGGTGGTGGGATCTTCGTCATTATGACCATGTTCTCGTCTGCTTTCAATGGAGCTGATATTGAGGGTATCTAGGGTGTAAGATCGCCCACGTGAGTCTGGTGCTAGTGATCCCATGTCCACGACAGTGCCTGTGGAAATCAGGTTGGAATTGTGGACAGTTCTTGGATCAAATTGCATGAGCTTGGAATCCTACGGGCCCTACTGTAAACTATGGTAGGTCACGTGTGGATGCCGATACAAATGTTCCATTAAGGCATCTAGTGATCTGATTTACAATGCAAATTAACTTTGGCTATATTGCCATTGACAAATACCAAGATTTAAAAATCTAGATATATTTACTCTGAGTGGGGGAATAAGAAGAAGAAATTGAAAAGAGGAGATATTCATGTCGAATTTTTGGAACGATCGCTGGGAATGTCGTATTATTGAGACTCCTCATAAAACTCGCACTTTTCTGTACATTTGCCTTAGTTGCACCACTGAAGCCATACTGAGGCTTTACTCACTAATCTACTTAAGTATCTTCGTAGTCTAATAACGCTTAAGTTAATAATTTGATCTTCAAATCTCTCAGAAGCCCCAAATACTTAAAAAAATTTGTCATCTTTGCGGACAACCCCCTAAACATTCCGAAACAATCACCGATATGCTTTTTCGGGGCCTGTCAACCGGACTCCTGCTTTGGGAATCCCCATTCTTTTTTTCCTTTTCCCACTTCTCCTCTCATCCTTGATTTCATGTCAGTCACGTGACGGCAATCCCAAGTTTTGGTCTCACCTAAGAGCATAATGTGGTGGTGATTCCGCGAATACTGACGCATAGAAGTAAGAGACGGAGATAATTCCCAGGGGATTAATTCGCTAGAAGTTCCTGACAAAATTTCAGCTTGCACGAGTCAAACAGTTGAGGCAAATGCGGAGGCGCTCAACACGGAATTCAATGGAAGTTTTCAATTTGGAATGACGAAGTCATCCGTGGGATGCGGAGATGACACAAATAATGCAGTATGACCTCTTGACAAGGGAATACACAGGAATAAGCCATCGCGACATGCGACTTTTTGGGTGACTTGAAACCCGTACACCAGGTTAGGTCAGGTCAATCAAACGGGGGGAATACCATTCAGCTTGTAAATATTTTAAATTGATTAACTTCTGAATCACAGTAGGAGTCTAATTTTAGCATTTTGTAAAATTCCAAGACTTCTGTGACCCACAAAACTTCGCCCCCTTCACCTCCTTCCCATTAAATGTCCCCCACCCCCATGAAGTACATCGCGACATTTACCCTGCAGGATACAAGGTGCCAAGCGCCCAATATTGCCGTGTTCAAGCGATCATCCTAATGTTATCTCGGGTTTCTGATTATGTAAGCATCCTGACTCCATGCCCGCCAACACTATCCACTCTCCCGATAGATAATCATAATCTATTCCTCTAAATCCTTGATTGCACACACCAAGATTCTGTGATTTTTCTTCCAGAGTCGTCGTCCCCTGTTTCTGTTTGTTTGTTCAGCCGTTGATTTCCGTGCGTCTCACGACCTCCGCCGCTGTTTCTTCCAATTTTTGTCTCCACCTGCTATATTCTTCACCACTTTTTGTTGTGTTGAATTGGTCACTGTTTTTAGCTTCAATTGTTCTGTTCTGTGCTGTCGACCCGTTGTGTCTCCTTGGCTACCTGCTACCGTGACCTGTCGCCTTCCCTGACTCGCCACTGTTCCGTTTGATTCTTGTGCATTGCGCCCCTTGTCTATATTTGTCAACAACTTCACCTCATGACCCTTTTCCATCACAACCAACATGACGCTGGTGCGACGAACGCTTCTGTCTCGCCTCTGGCGCTGAACACCGCCACCGCGGCGTCTGGTAAGAAGCGTATGTCGTTGTTCTCGTTTGGTCTGTCCTCCCACTCCGCCTCTTCTTCTCCAAAGGGTTCTGCTCCTCCCCCACTTTCCACTTCGCCAAACACAAAGTTTACCCAGCAGAAGAACCTGGTATCGAGTCCCTCTGCATCACCAGTTGTCGCCATGCCTCCCAGAAACAGCCAACTCAACTCGCCCGTGTGTTCGCCAGTGTTGGAGACTGAATCTCTTTGTGATAAGCCAGAGTCTAACATTTTCGAGCGTTCTGTTCAAGAATTCTCTGAAGTTAAACAAGAGGATTGTATTCCGCCTGCTTTGGATGCCACTGCCCAGATTTTGGGTGACAAGGACACTAATTTGGACGATGTGGAGATGGTGTATTCCTCCAGACGTAACTCGTCCGTGATCGGCTTAAACATGGCTTTGGGTAGACCCTACACTCCACTGCGTAAGAACAGTATCTACTCCATGAGTCAAATGCACCCAGCCAATGGCAATGCGGCCTCCATGTCCTCGTTGTCGCACCAGCCACAGTCCCCCATTTCTCCTCCCAAGTTAAGCAGCTCCAGGTCTTCGGTTTCGTTCTATTCATACGCCGACATGATCAACAACGACGAATTTTCCCGCAGACCATCCGTCATGCACTCGTACAGTCACGGTGTGGTACCCACCATTGGTCGTAAGATGAGTGTGACCTCCAACCACTCCACCGCCTCCAACGGAAACTCAGGATTGAACGGTAACTCTAATTCTAGTGCACTTCATTTCAACAAGTTGTCTAGAAAGATGACACTGAACTCTATTACCTCAGGAAATTCCCAGTCGCAGTTGTCAAAGCAGTTGGGCAAGGAGCGTGTTAATTCAGTTGGTGTGCCACAGAGAACCCCATCGAAGGTGGGTGAGAGAGAGAGCAGAAACTTGAACAAATTCCTCATCAGTCCAGAGTCTTCTGACTCTGAGGACCAAGAAGTGTACTATCCTGCCACCTCTAACTCTTCCATTTCGAAGAGAAAGTCGTTCTCCTCTGTCCACTCGAACGTCGATAGCGAGAGTTTGATCTCAACCTCGGTTGGTGACTGCATTAGACAATGCAGCACTGAGATCAGTGGACATTAATAATAATCAAAACAGAAAAACGTCTAGGATGAAGGTTACATTGCAAAGGAACATAGTCCAAAGGCAAGCGGAGTTTTTGCGCCGTCATTCATTTCTGCAGTTTCTACTTTTCTCATTGAGATGAGTTGTCAGATTGCTTCCAAGTTCTTGCTATTGCAATTCCTGCCTCGACTTTGCTTGTCAATGTTGAAAGATGCTAAGGAACAATTGTGTCGCGTGATCTTTTACTGTGTATTTTAGTTAAGTATTTTATAGCAAGAATTGCTCATTTGTGATCGTTTGCCGTTTATTGCTAGCTACTTGACTACTCCGCCAAATAGTTCTTTCTGTTGGCCGTTCTGACAAATCTTCTGGTCTTCCATTCAATATCAGCATCTTTGTTATCAATCAACCCCAATCTCAATTCATAAAGCTTCATCTCAAATCTTGGGCCCACCTCACTCAACTCCACTCCTTCTTTGGTTTTGACATAAACATGATGTCTAACGCTGATGAAGTCGTCGTTATTGATGAATGTGATGACTCTTGAACTGTCCTTCTTGGCTCCAGGAGGAAACAAATGCTTCAAGATCTTCTCCACTCTTTGACCCAATTTGGTCGAGAAGTTTTGGAAAATGAGATGTGGATAAACCTCGGAAATATTTCCAATGTTAGGCAAATCATGTCTCAATTTGACGTTGTGCAAGGTGAAAATGGCCGAAGGGCCGTGGGGGAAATGCGAGATAGTTAATGACGTTGGAACACCTCTGTGTTCGTGTAACACGATCAAGTCATTAATGTTGGCTTTGGCACACGACTTGACAAGCTCGGGAATGATGTAACTTCCTCTATTTAGCTTCATGGAGTTTGGAAACATCAATTTAATCTCCTTCGAAAACTGTAGCAACTTGACCGATGGGTTTCTGGATGTGGTCACGATGATTCTTGGATCATTTACACCACTCATGGCCAGGTATTCGTCATCGATTTCTGTCTGTTCACTCTCATCATATCTGAAATTCTTATGAAGTTCGGTGTCTTCACTCAATTCTTTTGAGAGTGGTTTACCAGATGCAAGTGCAGCTTTCAACTTTTGTCTCTTTTCAAGCTGAGCAGTCTCTTGCAACTCAAGTGCCTTTTTATATAAATATTCTCTTCTCTCTCTGGCCTGTCTTCTAATCATCGTGGTTTGTAGAGTATCTATCTAAGTCATCTCAATTTTTTCTGTCTTGAGGATGCCTTTCTGCACACAGGTCGATGGGTTGCAAAGCACATGGATAAGAATCGAGGAAAAGATGATCATCTTGCTCTATTTACTTTCTTGAAAACTGTAAAGAAACCAAATTTAATATGGCTGCTATTGGTCTATGATAATTATTGAATCTTGGAAAGTGTTGTGTGAGCGTTCAAAAATCAGGTTTGGCACAATTATATTGTAACCACTTAATTATTGCCTACTTTAAAAGACACGACCAAATGCTAGCTACGCTTCAGCAAATCCTTACGCCACAATCATATGACCTGTTCGTTAGGTATTCACTATGTAACAGCTAGTTAGACAGTCTTGGACCCTCTTCTTATCTTTAGAAGTTCTGTCCTTCGCATTATGTCAGACTAACACTAGGCCGAGATGGAAATGGAAAAGAATGTGTCTCATTGTGCTCATATCGTTCATCTGGTAACCTAGTCGGAGTCGGGAACAAGGAGTTTCTCCTGTATGTGCTTGCAGTCCTTGTGATTGTCCTTTTCAATCCCTCAAGCCGTCCTCCAGCACGCGAGGAGCTTACACCTTCAGTGGATGCAGTTGGCGCCATGTCCAATGTTTGAGCTCTCTGGACAGCATGATGTTCTTGCATGGCATCTCTGCGCTTCATGTCTGCATCTGGTAACATGATAGCTCTGTCTAATGTATATGGCAACCCTCTGTGTCTTCCTCTAATCATCATAGCAATGATAACCAATTTCGAGACAGTGGTGAGTTTGTAAGAGAAGGACTGATCGGTGTTAGGGTATCCGAGAGAAAGTCCCACTGTACCGTATGCACTGATGATCTCAAACAACACCGTGAATACGGTGAATCGGATGTTGAGAGCATCAATTTTGTTTCCTTCGGCAATGCAAATGATGAATAATCCCAAAAAGATAAACCACAAGTCAAAAGACAACTGATTTCTCAAATGGGTACCAACAAAATTACTTGGTGAATCCTCATCATGCTTTGATTCATCTCCAGGTGCATAGATACCCAAAGATTGCTCCTCATAAACATTGGTTCTTCTGATAGAGATAGCCAATGGCAAGACAGAGATATACATCATGATCATATAACTCACTTGAACCGCCGGATGAAGCTGAGATAAATCAATCACACTGAACCCGGCCGTTCTGGTACTAAATGCCTGAAACATTCCATCCAACACTCTGAATCCAGTAGGAATTGATGACAAGTAATTGCTGTTCAAATCCAAGATGATGAAGAGAATAAGATCTGTGGCATTTAAGACGACCAAAATAAAAAACAACCACCAGGTAGGAACGGATGGGAAAAGCAATGTGAAACAACGACGTGGATGATCCAATAAAAATCCAAGACTCTCTTTATACAACGACAATGGTTTTGCAAACTTGAACATGACCCAAATGATGAATCTAAGTAGAATTGGGAAGCCCGTATTACCAATGACAATGAAAAAGGATGATATCACCAAAATGTAAACCGACCGACTGAACGTCGCCATCGAGTTTGGTGTAAGAGTAAGTCCTAAATCATTGAACACAGATTGAGCAGTGAAAAATCCCCACCATGTTGGCAGGATACCAAACGCCTCCATATCTCTACCATATGATTTGGCCACGTTGATGAAGCCCACAAAGAAGGAGAATGCAATGACGTGAAATCCAATATAGTACAACACTATAATCTTGATTAAAAGCTTGATGGCTCTGTATTCAACACCTCCAAGCTCCTCTTTTTGATCTTCAGTCAAGTGAACAAATGTCGAGTTTCTTCCTATCGTAGGTTCCCAGGACAAATAATTCGTGCTCATTGACCTTTTCAATGAGTTACCTCCCTCACTGAAATAGTGCTCTTCATCGTCGGAATCATTTTGTAGTACATCTGAATTTCGGGATATAATTCTGGTCATAGGAGTTCTCCATTTGCGTAGCCCACTACGTCTTCTCCTTGCTCTTCGCCTATTTGGTCTGTTGATCTTTGGTTCCAGGGCGAATTTTGTCTTTCTGTCATGGCCACCGAATGTAGTATCATTATTTGAAGCCATATCATTTTCACTATCCATTGATTCGATGACATCTTCGTCAGAGTACAATGAGCGAATACTGGCTCCATCACTCTGCTCATCATCTCCGTCGACGTCTTCGTCATCATCATCTTCGTCATCGTTGTCGTCACCATCGTATCCCATATCAACCAGTCTGCTGGTGGAGTTGCGAGGGCTTCGAGGAGAACGAGGCTCATCCTCGCTATCAATAGACTCCGTTTCGTTAGCCGAATGAGCAGTAGAGTTACGCCTTAATACTTTGGGAGCTGGCGTGTTCGACAACGATCTGCGAAGCGACCATCCCTTTCTTTTCCACATACTTGGCCTCCGAGGAGAGGATGACAAACTGAGGTTTTTTCTGGTGAAAATAGGGCCATTCAGCTCCTTTTCTATTTCCTTCGGCGATTTGATCACCAACACATCGTCATCGACTGTGCTATCACGTCTATTGTGTTGAAGCATGGCAATCGACTTGAACATATCGGAAGGGTCGATTTCCTTTCTCCTTGCTGCGGAAGGATGGGGCAAGTCACCGAACTTGATAGCATTTCGAGTCTCCACCGTGCGCTGTTCTGGTGGAACTGGCTCTGCTTCTTTGTCGTCGTTGTTGTCACTAGGCTCACTGTACAAAGTGGTACCATACTCCTTTTCTAGCAGACCCAGTTTAGGGGAAGCCAGCGATGGAGATGAAGGTTCTTCAATAGTTTCCAACGCATTCGTAGTGACATGAGGTGCAATGTTTGAAGTGGCCGTATTAGAAAAACCTAAGCCCTGATTGGTGACAGTGTTCACTCTAGTCGAGTCATTGGATTTCGTTCGGGCAGCTAGCGTGGCATTTCTGCGCATCTTAAAATTCAATTTGGAGCTCTCCTTGATGTTGTCAAAGTGTCTTTCAAACCAATAAAGCCGAATGAAAAGTAGTGAGCCGTGGATGAAAATTGGCGTTGTCAATGTCGTTGCAATGTAGATGACAATCTGCTGCAGTAGATAGAGATCATTGAGGTTGACAGTATTCAAGCCAGCTTGAGTACATGTGCCACTCAGCAAAAACAAAATATCTATAAACCTGAAATTGGATATTGGGTAGCAAATTATAGCCACCAAGAAGGACATGGAGATAATGTAGACGTAATGTGCTCTTCTGAAATTCGGAACAACGACTTTGACATACGGATGAAGTGCCAGAGTAACCTTATGAATGAGGGTCCTCACCTTATACCCCAAGGGGGGACGATTCCTCATGGCTGGTTTTCGGGAGAACATTTTGGGTGACCTAAGGGACTGACAAGAATGCCCGGTATGACCGCTCAAAACGGAAGTCTCAAGAGAGAGAAACGCAGAGTATGATAAAGCAGCTTCTCTAACTAGAGATTTGAATATGTGCTCAAGAATTCAGAGTAAAGGATTCAAGATATTCAGAAGCTCGTAATAAAATGAGTTTGGCACTTGGAAACGAGGCATCGATAATTTGACATATCTCCGGCAGACAAACCACAATTCCGCCATGTCTTGCATTTCTTCTCTGCATTAATTAGGAAAGATGTAAAAATCAATTTGTTATGAGTAGAGAAAATATTGAATTAATTGAATAAATTATAGTTGGTTGGAGAGATCCTGAAGTGTAGAATTATAGAAAAAAGTTTTCACATTGACGAGTATGTGGGTTTCGGTGGCACTCAAGTATTGTGTTTCGGGTGAGCGTTCCAGATGGGATTTGGGTCTTTTGTCTGGTTAAGCAATGGTTTCATTGAGTTCGGACGATGTATTCTGAATGGTTTTAGTTGATTTTAACTAGGTTTCCAATGGATATTGTCCTTTATGATTCCTCACGCGTAGACTGGAATGGCTGGAGGAAGACATGGTTTTCGAAGTACGCCCTAGCAGATTTTTTCATTTCTGAATCGTGGAACCAATTCTTTTTCTTTTGATTTAAACTTACTTCTTTCTACCTTCATCTATTGCATTCTATTTACTAGTAACGTTAAATGTATTCCAACTTGCCTTATCAATTTTGGAGTTTCACGAAGATCTATGGCGAAGTCTCTGTGTTAATTTTACTTTTTGATCGCTCTCCAGTGAGTTACAGTAAATCAACGAATTGAACTTTTCTGAAGCTTCCAATTTCTTTTTAATCTTATTTTAGCAAGTCTGCTTATTACTCCGCATTTCCACCAATCTGCACCCAACTTACAAATATATCAAACATGAATATAAGTTACTTATGAAAAATCTTTAAAGACTTCGCAATAAAACCCATTCACTAGACCACTTTAATGGTTTTATTTACAAAGTACCTCAAGGAAATACTACTCATCGATTTGTGAATGCTTTGATATGAGTTACCCTTTTTAATCTTTCCTGCACATGAAACATGAAAGGAATCCAATACGTCTGGCTTTTGTCTGACGAAATGAGTTATCAATCTGAATATTTAGTGGCAATCTGCCTCAACGTCCTCATCACCCTCATCGCGTCAACAATTAATCGCCTTGACTTCGAAACCCATGCCAATTTAGTGACAACTACATGGAGGCATACAGTACACGCAGGATTATCCGTATTCCGGAATTTTAACAAATTCACTTTGTTCAATGAAAAAGAATGGTGACGAGGGGAAAAATTATATTTACAGCCAATATATATATTCCTCATCCTCACTCAATTTTCCAAATTCCAAAATCTTCAGGATTCTCACCATCGAGAAAACGTTATATTCCGCAAGTAACATTAGATCTTGAACGCAACATGTATTACGTTTACCCTCGGAAGATCAATATACGAGGTCATTCACGTGATATTGCCAGGGTAACCACCCGCAATCCGGCCTCTTTTGCGATGGAGTCACTATGATGACTGAAAAATTTTCCCATCGGGTTCCTATATATATCCCTCGACCCTGCCTCCACCAACATTCTTTATTCCCCTTCCTCTCCTCTCTTCTCTTCTCCTCTCTCAACAATAGGCAATCTTCCTTGCTGTTCTTTGATCGAATTAATCGCCACATCCGTGACTGTTAAGGTATGTTTGATCACAGGAACTATGGGTTGATGCTACTGTTGAGAGAGGCTACTTTGTACTTATCCAACGATGCATCTACCCGTAGTTTTTGTAAAAATTTCATCGACAAATCTCGATAGTTTGACTGGCCTGTTATCGATGCCTGATAGAAATAATAATTTCTGTGATTTATCAGATATGACTCCACATCTATCATTGAAAGGGCATCTCTGCACTGCACAAGATTGAAGACCGTTTTTTTTTTACAATCTTTACACTCCGTTCGATCTACATATCGGATTAGTCAATCTCCAGATCTTTACTAACGTCTCCAAGCTCTCTTGTTCAATATTGGTATTACTTGCATCCCCCCAGCTTGATACCTCTGTTCATATCGATTCAACATATTCTCCCCCACTGAACATTCTTCAAGAGAACTTTCAAAGATGGCTAGATTGTCTGCTCCAATTTCCCCACCAATGGAATCCACTGGTGACCGTTTGATGACCTTGGAAACCAAGAATGGTGATGCCTTGCAGGGTTACTCTTTCGGTGCTCCAGTTTCTGCTGCTGGTGAGGTTGTTTTCCAAACTGGTATGGTGGGTTACCCAGAATCCATCACTGATCCATCTTACGAGGGCCAGATTTTGGTTATTACTTACCCACTTGTTGGTAACTACGGTGTCCCAGACCGTGAGTTGAAGGACGACATCGTTGACAAATTGCCAAAGTACTTCGAGTCTAACCGTATCCACATTGCTGGTTTGATTGTTGCTCACTACACCGAGGAGTACTCCCACTACTTGGCTAAGTCTTCTTTGGGCCAATGGTTGCAGAAGGAGGGTGTTCCTGCCATGTACGGTGTGGACACCAGAGCCTTGACCAAGAAGTTGAGAACTGAAGGTTCTACCTTGGGTAGAATGGCTCTTCAGCTTTCCGACTCAAAGCATGACGAAGCTGTTGGTGCTGAGAACTGGAGCAAATACTTTGATGTTCCAGAGTGGGATGATCCTAATGTCAAGAATTTGGTCGCTCATGTTTCTACCAAGGAACCAGTGTTGTACACTCCAAAGTCCAACGCCAAGGTTGACAAGAACGGAAAGCCAATCCGTATTGTCGCTATCGATGTTGGTATGAAGTACAACCAGATTCGTTGTTTTGTCGCCAGAGGTGTGGAGTTGAAGGTGGTTCCTTGGGACTACGACTTTACCACTGAGGAGTACGATGGTTTGTTCGTCTCCAACGGTCCAGGTGATCCTCAGGTCATGACCGAGACTGTTGCCAGATTGGAGAAGGTTTTGAAGGAGGCCAAGACTCCAGTTTTCGGTATTTGTTTGGGTCACCAGTTGTTGGCCAGAGCTACTGGTGCTTCTACTTTGAAGTTGAAGTTCGGTAACCGTGGTCACAACATCCCATGTACCTCCACCATTTCTGGTAGATGTTACATCACCTCTCAGAACCACGGTTACGCAGTTGATGTTGACACTTTGACCGACGGCTGGAAGGAGTTGTTTGTCAACGCCAACGATGGTTCTAACGAGGGTATCTATCACGAGACCAAGCCTTTCTTCTCCGTGCAATTCCACCCAGAGTCCACTCCAGGTCCAAGAGACACTGAGTTCTTGTTTGATGTCTTCATCGATGCTGTTGTTGACTTCAAGAACACCGGCGTCTACAAGCCAGTTGAGTTCCCAGGCGGAAAGATCGCTGACAACAGAGCTGCTCACCCAAGAGAGAATGTTAAGAAAGTTCTTGTTTTGGGTTCTGGTGGTTTGTCCATTGGTCAAGCAGGTGAGTTCGATTACTCTGGTTCTCAGGCCATCAAGGCTTTGAAAGAAGAAGGTATTTACACTGTTTTGATCAATCCTAACATTGCCACTATTCAGACTTCCAAGGGTTTGGCTGACAAGGTCTACTTCTTGCCAGTCAACCCTGAATTCGTCAGAAAAGTCATCCAGCACGAGCGTCCAGATGGTATCTACTGTACTTTCGGTGGTCAGACTGCCTTGAGTGTCGGTATTGCTTTGAAGGACGAGTTTGAGTCCTTGGGTGTTAAGGTTTTGGGTACCCCAATCGATACTGTTATCACCACCGAGGACAGAGAGTTGTTCGCCAGTGCTATGGAGGAGATCAACGAGAAGTGCGCCAGATCTGAGGCTTGTTCTACCGTCCAAGAGGCTGTTGATGCCGCCAATGCCATCGGTTACCCATTGATTATCAGAGCTGCTTACGCTTTGGGTGGTTTGGGTTCTGGTTTTGCTGACAATGAGCAGGAGTTGGTCGAGTTGTGTAAGAAGGCTTTTGCTACTTCTCCTCAGGTTCTTGTGGAAAGATCCATGAAGGGCTGGAAGGAAGTTGAGTACGAAGTCGTTCGTGATGCTTTCGACAACTGTATCACTGTTTGTAACATGGAGAACTTCGACCCATTGGGTATCCACACTGGTGACTCTATCGTCGTTGCTCCATCTCAGACCTTGTCCGATGAGGACTACAACATGTTGAGAACTACAGCTGTCAATGTCATCAGACACTTGGGAGTTGTTGGTGAATGTAACATCCAGTACGCCTTGAACCCATTCTCCAAGGAGTACTGTATTATCGAGGTTAATGCTAGATTGTCTCGTTCTTCTGCTTTGGCTTCCAAGGCCACTGGTTACCCATTGGCTTACACTGCCGCCAAGTTGGGTTTGAACATTCCTTTGAACGAGATCAAGAACTCCGTTACTAAATCCACCTGTGCATGTTTCGAGCCATCTTTGGATTACGTTGTTGTCAAGATCCCAAGATGGGACTTGAAGAAGTTCACCAGAGTTTCTTCTTTGTTGTCTTCTTCCATGAAGTCGGTTGGTGAGGTCATGTCTATCGGTAGAACTTTTGAGGAAGCTATCCAGAAGGCCATTAGATCTACTGACTACCACAACTTGGGCTTCAACTCCACTGCTGCTTTGATGTCTATCGATATTGACACCGAGTTGCAAACTCCTTCTGACCAGCGTTTGTTCGCTATTGCCAACGCTTTGTCTGACGGCTACTCCGTTGAAAAGGTTTGGCAATTGACCAACATTGACAAGTGGTTCTTGAACAAGTTAGATGGATTGATCAAATTCGGTAACAAGATTGCAAGCTTCGGCGCCAAGGAGAACTTGCCAATCCCTGTGTTGAGACAGGCCAAGCAGTTGGGCTTCGAGGACAGACAGATTGCTAAGTTCTTGGACTCCAACGAGGTTGCCATTAGAAGATTGAGAAAGGAGGCTGGTGTTGTTCCATTTGTGAAGCAGATCGATACTGTCGCTGCTGAATTCCCAGCTTTCACCAATTACTTGTATGTTACTTACAACGCTGATTCTTCAGATGTCGACTTTGAAGATCACGGTATTATTGTTTTGGGTTCTGGTGTCTACAGAATTGGTTCTTCCGTTGAGTTCGACTGGTGTGCCGTCAGAGCTATCAGAACTTTAAGAGAGAACAACTTCAAGACCATTATGATCAACTACAACCCAGAAACCGTGTCCACTGATTACGACGAGGCCGACAGATTGTACTTTGAGACCATCAACTTGGAGAGAGTGTTGGATATTTACGACTTGGAGCAGTCTGGAGGTGTTATCATCTCTATGGGTGGTCAGACCTCTAACAACATTGCGTTGACCTTGCATCGTCAGAACGTCAAGATCTTGGGTACTTCTCCAGAGATGATTGATTCTGCTGAGAACAGATACAAGTTCTCCAGAATGTTGGACCAGATTGGCGTTGACCAGCCAGCTTGGAAGGAATTGACTTCCTTCGAAGAAGCTGAGGAGTTCGCTGAGAAGGTCACTTACCCAGTCTTGGTTCGTCCTTCTTATGTGTTGTCTGGTGCTGCTATGAACACTGTCTACTCTAAGGCTGACTTGGCTTCTTACTTGTCTCAGGCTGTGGATGTTTCTCCAGACTACCCAGTCGTTATCACCAAGTACATTGAGAACGCTAAGGAAATCGAGATGGACGCCGTCGCTAAGGATGGTAAGATGATCATGCACGTTGTTTCTGAGCACGTTGAAAACGCTGGTGTCCACTCCGGTGACGCTACTCTTATTGTGCCACCACAGGACTTGGACCGCGAGACTGTCAAGAGAATTGTCGAGGCCACTGCCAAGATCGGTAAGGCTTTGGATATCACTGGTCCTTACAATATTCAGTTCATTGCCAAGGACAATGACATTAAGGTTATTGAGTGTAACGTCCGTGCTTCCCGTTCGTTCCCATTCATCTCTAAAGTGGTGGGTACTGACTTGATTGAAATGGCCACTAAGGCTATTGTTGATCTTCCAGTGACTCCTTACCCAGGCGAAAAGTTGCCAGAGGACTACTGTGCCGTCAAGGTTCCTCAGTTCTCTTTCTCCAGATTGGCTGGTGCTGACCCAATCTTGGGTGTTGAGATGGCTTCTACCGGTGAGGTTGCTACTTTCGGTAAGAACAAGTATGAGGCTTACTTGAAATCCTTGATCTCTACTGGTTTCAAGTTGCCAAAGAAAAACATCTTGTTCTCTATCGGTTCTTACAAGGAAAAGCAGGAATTGTTGCCTGCCATCAAGAAGTTGCATGAAATGGGCTACAAGTTGTTCGCTACTGCTGGTACAGCTGATTTTATCAAGGAGCATGGTATTCCAGTCCACTACTTGGAAGTGTTGAGCGAGGAGGAGGACCAGAAGTCCGAATACTCTTTAACCCAGCACTTGGCCAACAACTTGATTGACTTGTACATCAACTTGCCATCTTCCAACAGATTCCGTCGTCCTGCTAACTACATGTCCAAGGGTTACGAATCCCGTCGTATGGCTGTTGACTACTCTGTGCCATTGGTTACCAACGTTAAGTGTGCTAAGTTGTTGATTGAGGCTCTTTCCAGAAATATCACTTTGGATGTCTCCAACAGCGATGCCCAGACCTCTCACTCCACTGCTGTTTTGCCAGGTTTGATTAACATCTCTTCTTTCGTTCCATCTTTGAACGACTTCTTGACTGCCACGAAGACCTCTTTGGCTGCTGGTTTCACTTTCAACTCTTTCTTGCCACAAACTGTCAGTGGTTCCACTATCGTGGACATTGATTCCTTGGGAAATGCAATTGACTTGGCCTCTGAGTCCGCTTACACTGACTTCTCCATCTCTATTGCTGGTTCCGAGACCAACTCCGAGGAATCTGCTGAGGCTGCTACCAACGCAGGTGCATTGTTTTTGCCATTCAACGACCTTGCTAACTCTAAGGTTTCTTCGATCTCGGCTCACTTTGCTTCCTGGCCAACTGCTAAGCCAATCATCACTGACGCAAAGGCTACTGACTTAGCCTCCGTCTTGTTGTTGGCTTCCTTGCACAACCGTTCTATTCACATTACTGGTGTCTCTTCTGAAGAGGACTTGGAGTTGATCAAGATGTCCAAGGCCAGAAGCTTGCAGGTGACCTGTGACGTGAACGTATACTCTTTGTTCTTATCTAGAGCCGACTATCCACAATTTAACTTCTTACCAACTGAGGAGGACCAGAAGGCATTGTGGAACGGTTTGGAGTCCATTGACTGTTTCTCTGTTGGTGTCTTGCCATACTTGGTTGCTAAGGGTCTTGGCCACGACATTGTCCCAGGTTTGGGTTTGAAGGAGTCGTTGCCATTGTTGCTTTCTGCTGTCAAGGAGGGTAAGCTCACCATTGACGACATTGTTAAGCGTTTCACTATCAACCCAAGCAAGATTTTGAACATTCCAAAGCAGGATGCTTATGTTGATGTTGAATTGGACAGGATCGTGTCTATCAACGAAACTGTTTCTTCCATCTTCAAGAACTCCACCTTGAGAGGTTACATCGAGAGAGTCTCCAACCACGGTGAGACTGTCTGCTTGGATGGTACCGTTGTCACCGACGCTTCCGGTAAGAACGAAACTGAGGCTAGAGACAGATTTGGCTCTATCACTAGCATCCCAGCATCTCCAAGCTTGGGCAGAAAGGCTAGAATGTCCTTCGGTGAGGGCCGTCGTCCATCTTTCAAAGAGAGAGACACTCCCGCTGCTACATTGGAGAGATTGGGCACTGAGTTGGTGTCGCAGCCACCTGCTGGTCACTTGTTTGAGTCCAACGCTTTGGTTGACTACATCAGAAACAATAACTCTTTCTTGAGAAACTCAGTGTTGTCTGTCAAGTCGTTCTCCCGTTCTGACTTGCACTCCTTGTTCACTGTTGCCCAGGAAATGAGATTAGCTGTTGAGAGACAGGGTGTTTTGGATTTGTTGAGAGGTAGATTGTTGGCTACCATGTTCTACGAACCATCTACCAGAACATCTTCTTCTTTCGACGCTGCTATGCAGAGATTGGGTGGTAGAGTTGTTGCTGTTGCTGCTGGCTCTTCCTCTGTTAAGAAGGGTGAGACTTTGCAGGACACTATCCGTTCTTTGGCTTGTTACTCTGATGCTATCGTCTTGAGACACCCAGACGAAGAATCTGCTGACATTGCTGCTAAGTTCTCTCCTGTACCAATCATTAACGGTGGTAACGGAAGCAAGGAGCACCCATCTCAGGCATTGTTGGACTTGTTCACCATCAGAGAGGAGTTGGGTACTGTGAATGGTATCACTGTTACTTTCATGGGTGATTTGAAATACGGTAGACCAGTTCACTCTTTGTTGTACTTGTTGCGTCACTACCAGGTTAGAGTGCACTTGGTCTCTCCAAAGGAGTTATCCTTGCCATCTAGTCTTAAGGAGATGTTGAAGGCTAACAACATGTTGGTTTCTGAGACTGAGGAGTTGACTCCAGAAATTATTGCTAAGTCAGATGTCTTGTACTGTACCAGAGTCCAGGAAGAGAGATTCAAGGACAAGGATCAGTACTTGAGATTGAAGGACACCTACGTTGTTGATAACAAGATCTTGTCTCACGCCAAGCAGCACATGTGTGTCATGCACCCATTGCCTAGAACTTCCGAGATTAAGGAAGAGGTTGACTTTGACCAGAGAGCTGCATACTTCAGACAAATGAGATACGGTTTGTACGTGAGAATGGCCTTGTTGGCTATGGTTATCGGTGTTGACTTTTAAGAGAAAGGGGATCATAGACTCTCGGGTCACTTATTTTACATATCAGTTTGCAAATGCTCAAATCGTTTGGGGGAATGATTTTGAGACAATTTGACTTACAACTTCATTAAAAAAAAATATAGTAATACAATTTAAGTTTCTAAATGAACTAATTGCTCTTAAAGAATAGCGACGACTCGTCGGCGGTTCCATTATTTTCCTTTGAGTCTTGTCCAGAATGCTCGGCTTCTTCCCTGCCCTCATTGTGCTCGTCCACTTCATTAGATTGCATTAACGCACGGGCAATTTCAATTTCGTCACCACCAGGGTTTACTGTATGGTCAAATGCAGAGACATCCGGGTCCACATTAATGTTATCATTTGTTGTATCTCGCTCTTTGGATGTGCCATATTTGTTTGTATATGCATGGTGGTAATCGTTGGTGTAGAACTGATTATTGTGACCATTGACGGCAGCAGCAGCCACTGCAGCATAGGTGGGAACAGGGGAATCATGATTTCTGACTTGATGATGTGGCGATGCATTGTGCCCTGCGGATTGCTGATCCAGGTTAGGCAGTTGTCGTTTCTGAGCTGCCTCCACCACTGCAATCAATCCGTCATCCAACCCAGATAAATCATGAGATAAGAGGCCGTCTGTATCACGATGTAGCACAGAAATAGATTCAACATCGTCGTTATCACGACGTATCATGCCACGCATACCCTGTAAATTCTTGTTGTTTGCGGGATGGTCACGACGCAAATCAGGAATGCCCTTAAACATCTTCTTGGACATGCCGCTTCTTTTCATAACAACTTCTTCCTTTGCAGATTCACGACAAGTCACACAATTCTTGATTGCCGCACCCACAGTGTCTTTAATCCTAGTCCAATGGTACTTCTCAGCGACAGCTGAGGTTGTTTTGTTGATTCCACCATGATTTGACAAATGGATTTCCGTGCAAATTTGAAGCTGCCTTATAGGATCACTCACTACTTCTTTGTCACGTAACATGAGTCGATTGCCTTCAAGACGGTAATGCGAAGCCGAGGACCGAAGTCTAGATTTCTCCTGACGGTCAGCCATGGCGGGGTACTTCCCTGTTTCCAAGTAATACTTGATTTTATCGAAACGGTATGCACCCATACTGGTATCTGTGACCACAACCAACTCTCTTCCATATATTATTGCATCCACGGCGGTGTCATGGCCCTTCAAGATACCAGCCGACTTCACCCTGCCAATTCTTTTAAAATTCAGGGATTCCCAGATTCTACGAGCAGCCACATTGGTCTCAAACACTAAATTAAACACGCAATAAGTGTAACCCAACCGTGGAGCCCACTGAAGAAAGCAGTCCGTCAATGTTCTTCCTATACCTTTGCCTCTAATACCTGCGTTGACCAAAAAACCTGCGGTACAAATATGAGAAGCACGACCAGGGTAGTTTGGACGTACAAAGAAGGTTCCAAGGCACTCCTTTTCCCATTGTTTGGGACCTTCTAGCGTTGGCGAGTCGCCTAAGACCATAATGCCAGCGAACGCGCCAAACCAGTAGTTCTGAAAGGACTCAATATGCAAAGTGTCGAAGAACGAGAAGGTGTCACCTCTCTCTACTTCCATGTTGAATTCATCACACAAAAATGCCAATAACCCTGGAGGAAGATCGTCAGTGTTTTGGATCGGGTAAATAGTGGCAGTTGTCTCGCCGTCTTTCAAGAGAACCGTGTACCGTTCAATGTTGGACATGGGATTGTAGTCAAGTTGCGGCCTGTAATGTGGCGGCTGCAACGTATCATCGAATTCGGGCATTTTCTCCAAGTTGACTTTTTGCAACTACTTGTGCCTAGAGTAGATCAGGTACTGTTGTGTATATCGTAGGCTTGTTAAAGATCGCGAGAAGATGAGTTCCTTTCCCTATGTAGGATGAAGATTTTAGTACGTGAGATAAGGTGGGAGGAATAGACCAGAAGGGAATGTAGTCAAGTTAAGAGTACAGAGAAAAATGAAAATGAACTTGAGAACAATGATGCATTAGTACTTGGGTGCTTCTTCTTGAAATGTACCTAGTCTCAAGATTATGATTTTAAGGAGAGCATTCCAATACTCCTCTGAGTGGACCAGTAATAGGAAGACTTGAAATAAGCTTATTAATCATAATCTTCTTCTTATTTTGCTCGTAAATTTTAAACGAGATCCTTTCCAAACATGTAGGCGCCCACAAGCTTATCTTCACCCTTCAATGCTGCCACATTCTTGATATATCCAATTTTCTCGAATCCCAAAGATTCCCAAATCCGGGCACTAGCCACATTGGTCTCAAAAACAAGATTGAAAACGGAGTACACGTATCCCAACTTAGGCGCCCACTCCAAGTATTTGCGGCCCATTTCCTTTCCCAAACCCTTTCCTCGGGTCTCATGGAAAACGGTAAAGCCTGCGTTACATACGTGCGAGCATCTACCAATGTAGTTGGGCTTTATGTAGAAATGGCCGAGATAACGCTTCTCCCAGAATTCCTTTGGCTGCGTTGCCATCTCTTCAGTGTACTCACCTTTAATCCAAATGGCAGCGAAATGGTCGAAAAGATATGCCAAAAACTCTTGCTTGTCCATGGGCTTATAATGAGGATACGTGCGGCCCTCCTCGATCACGTAGGTGAATTCATCATGGCATACATCGAGAAGTGCTTCAGGTACATCTTCCGGTCCGTGAGCCAAGAAGACGGTCACAGTCTCGCCCGTCTTTTCCAATTGGAAAACTTCTCTGCCTGTAAGTTTGGGAAGCCCCGAGTACTTGTGGTCAGCGAAAGGAAGCGTTTTGAGTAAGTCGAAGTCGTACGCCATGGTCACAAGAAGTGCTTGTAATGAGCCGAATTAATTGGTAAATATGGTTATTGAGTGTGGAGTTGGCGCGGAAATCAATCTCCTATCAAGCCCGTTGACTCACGGAATCCTGGATCTGGAGAAAAAGGCATCCATGGAAGAATCCATAGGCTTCCATGGAGAGAAAATGTGATAAATGGAGCCATCGGACCAATACATCGAAAATTATCATTTTGGAATATTCTGCTTTGGGCTCATTGCAACCTCTAGTCGGAATCCACACACTTATTGTCCAGGACGGAATCCTGGCAATTTCCACCAACCAATCCTGACCCAATGCGGTAACCCGAATCCCTTCTCTTGTTCCTCATACTAGCTTCTATCATTCACAATAGAGAATGCATAAAACTGTCATTTTCATCTTCAAATACGTTCTCGTCTATCTTTACCTTCCTTCCGAACTGGGCTCTTCCACCCCCACCTTCTATATGCCTCTTGTACTGCACATAGATCCGAAGACCTCACCTCGGACTAGCGTATAGGAAACCTCACAACACTTTCCATACCTTAGAACTTACAAAAATCGGACCATGGACGAGTATAAACGGAACGGCTCCGTATCAGAGAGTATGTTTTACAAATCTGAACCGACAAGTTTCAGCAAATGTTGACACGCATTGCTCTGAACCCGCCAGTACTAACTCAAATCAGTAGTGAACAAGAAAGATAAACGGCGCCAGCAAATCAGCACTCGACTTGGAAAGTTGGAGTCAACGTTCTACGACGACCGTAACAACTTCTACCGTGCCATTCTCCACAATTTGCAGACTACGTTGGCATCAATCCAACAGGGAACAAACTCTGAGTACCTCGACAAGAAGGTGGAGTTAGAGGAGATTAGAGACTACGAGTTGACTAGACTAAGACTCTGGGAGGAGTACCAGGTCAAGCGAGTGGATGATGAGTACAAAGAGGATATTGCCAAGGCAAAACAGAACTATGACATGATGATCAAGCTACTCAAGGAAAAATTCTATGACAAGCTTCAGCGGCAAGTCAAGCAACTCAAAGAGGACAAACTCCTTCTCAACTTGGTCAATGCCAGTCTGTGGAATACTTCCAATAGCCAGGATTCGACGGTTTCGGCGTTGAGTGCGGCAGCTTCTGCATCCTCCATCAATCTCAATGACCGCCGATCTCTCCGCAAACGAGAATTCCATTCCCGGTTTACAGGAGGTGAAGCCGAGGATCTCTCTGATAGCGGACTTGGTAACTCTAGCGGTAACGGGTTCTTTCGTAGTTCTGGGGCTGGATCCTCTGGCTACGTTTCTGCATCAGGCAAAAGACGAAGACATTACGCCACGAGATACTCGTCCAACGACGAGTTGTCGTCTGGAATTGCCAGCTCCAGCAATGCACATGGTAGCAACATTGTTAAACTGACGAGCAATGGGGCAAGCAGCGGAAATGATAGCAATCTCAGCGATAAGGATTACGACACGTTGAACCATCTAATCATGAACAACGAGGATGGAGGTGTACACCAGATCTTTACAGAAAGCAAAGGAAGTAACAGGCCTAATACTAGGGGTTCTCATAAGCAGTTTATCGGAGTACAAGGATTGAAACAGGAGGAGTTGAACAATGACTTGAACTTGCTCCGGAATGCGTTGGTGAAGAAGGAAAAGTGATACACAGCTGAATAATTCACGATCCAAAAAGTGCTAATGGAAGGAACTGGAAAGAAAGATATGGAAGGAAAGGTTGTGCAAGGAAAGCGTTTGGAAACGAAGGTGCCGAATTGATGATCTAGCGGAGTATATTAAACATGGAAAAATGGATGGTACAATATCGTTTCAAAGGGCTTTCCGAAAAAGTCAAAAGACACCCATGAATTGAATTTCAAAAGAAAATTACCAGCTGACCATTACATTTTGTCGACCACAATGACAGCATGTTTATCTTTATTTTCCAGGCTATCGACAGGGGAAATGTACCGAGTCTTCCAACCCATGGGCTGTGTGCAGTTTGACGTAATAGATTGACGAGTATAGACACATGCAAAGAAAGTTAAGAGGCAAAAAAAAGAGATATAGAATTTAGTTCTGGTCTGATGAAACTCTCCTCTCTTCATAAACAAACCCCGATTTTCAGTATCGTAACCGTTTCTCGTGTATGCATCTTCCTTTCAAAGCCTCACCCATTCGCAATTTTGTACCTTACAAATTTTATTGAGACTACTCGAAGGGAGACATGGCATCTCATAGTGACGCCGAGAAGCCTTTAATTCAAAGGCTCCGCTCCCGTTGTGGAGGTGTGGTCCACCACATCAGAACCAACAGACCCAGCTACCGTACGCTACGAAGAATATTCCTCGCTATCATTGCGATCACGGTGATGATCGTGATAGCCGTTTTCTCCATCAAGGATTTGGTTCGTAGAAGGCAGGAGGCGCTTGAGTCTGACTATCCAGATTTCTCCAAGCCTAGAGAAAAGCTCTCAAAGAAAATCTTGGAGTCCGAGCTGGACTTTCCTTTCCTGGTGGGATGTCGGGTCCCAGATACCAATGGACCTCGAGCCAACGCGGCATTTGTTATGTTGGCGCGTAATTCGGAGCTTGATGATGTAGTGAGCTCCATGAAGTCTATGGAGCGTCATTTCAATCAGTGGTTTAATTATCCATGGGTGTTTTTGAATGATGTTGAATTTGACGATAAGTTCCGTGAAACCGTTAAGCAGTACACGAACTCGGAGGTGGAGTTTGGTGTGGTTCCCAAAGAACATTGGGAATTCCCTGAAGACATCGATAGAGACTTGTTGCACGAGAGCATTGAAAGCCAGGGTGACCGTACCATCATGTATGGAAATATGGAATCCTACCATAAGATGTGTCGCTTCTACTCCGGTCATTTCTTCGACCACCCGCTAGTGGCCAAACGGGAATGGTACTGGCGTGTGGAGCCAGACGTGCAGTTTTTCTGTGACTTGACCTATGACCCGTTCTTGGAGATGGAGAAAAACAACAAGAAGTATGGCTTCACCGTCACCATTCAGGAATTGTATTACACGGTTCCTTCATTGTTCAGAGAAACAAAATCGTATATTCGAGATTATGGCATCAATGTGGGTTCTGCGTGGGATATAGTGGCCACCAAATTCTTCTCCATCAAGGGATCCAACGCTCATGAGTATTTGGGTGCAAGAGATACAAAAACATTACGCAAGGAAGTGGAGAAGAACTTAAATCTCAAAAGAATATTGGCAACGAAGCAGAAGACCGACGCCGACTTAGAGAAGATCAAAGAGTTCAAATATGTCAGGGATATATTTGAGAAAGCATACGAGAAGCCACCACTTTTCGAAGATAAATATGAAGGTGAAGAGTACAACTTGTGTCACTTTTGGACCAATTTTGAGATCGCTCGTGTTGACCTTTTCAAGTCCAAAACGTACCAAGACTACTTCAATTATCTCGAGAATAGTGGAGGATTTTATAGAGAGCGTTGGGGAGATGCACCTGTGCACTCGTTGGCTGTTGCCATGATGTTGAACAGGGAAGAGATTCACTACTTCAGAGATATTGGTTATAAGCATACCACATTGGGTCACTGCCCAGGCAACGCTCCAGGTAAGCAACTTCCGTATGAGCCAAGTGCCAACTTCAAAGAGGACGTGAAGAAGACGTGGTACAGTTCATTTGTTTCCGATGCGCCAGACAAGCCAGGTAAGAACGGAGTGGGATGTCGATGCCGATGTCCTCCCAAGCACGTTGACTTGGAAGACCGTAATCTTTTATGTATCAAGCATTTTGCGAAGGTGATGTCCAATGGCTACAAGTCTGAAACAGCTGCTGATCTTGACGTGTTGGAACGCACAGTTGATAGATCTATTGCGCGGTACTTGATAAATGGAGGAGAGGTTGGACAAAATGGAGTAAATTAATGGAAGATTGAATGTACAAAGACTCGATAAAGGAAATACGCAGAGGTTGAATGTAGAGGCCGAAATTCAGAAACATAATGACCCTCCAAAAGAAAAACAGGAAGATTAAGCTACTATTGATCAACCAAAGTCAACTACATCATAATTGCGAATCAATTATAAATTCTAATATACACTGATGAAAGGAACTAGTAATACATAAAGTCGATAGCTTAACCACCGAAACCGTACAAGGTTCTACCCTGTCTCTTCAATGCGTAAACGACATCGAGAGAAGTGACAGTCTTTCTCTTGGCGTGCTCAGTGTAAGTAACAGCATCTCTGATAACGTTCTCCAAGAACGACTTCAAGACACCTCTGACTTCCTCGTAGATCAAAGCAGAAATACGCTTGACACCTCCTCTTCTAGCCAATCTTCTGATGGCTGGCTTGGTAATACCTTGAATGTTGTCTCTCAAGATCTTTCTGTGACGCTTAGCACCACCCTTTCCGAGACCTTTTCCACCTTTTCCTCTACCGGACATTGTTAATTTGTTTGTATGATATAGAATTAAAAGACTGTGGGGATTGTCGATATATTTATACTGGAAGGATTCCAGATGGGACTGAGGTTGCGTGCAGTGCGGAATATCTCAGCACACGAGGATGTTTGTTTTGGCACCTTTGGTGTCTACAGGAGCGTGGATAGTGAGTAAAAAGTGCCATTAGGGAAGGTTTTGGTTGTGCGAAAGTGGCCTTAATTGCATGCTAGAATTTACGCATTGAGACCTGTACATTACAGCACCATATATAGAGAGCTTTTGGTAGTTAGAGCTCGGCTTATATGCAGACCGGGTCTTTTCGTGGTTGCGAAAGCCATTCATAATATTTGGCTTTAAGTCGCGAGGTAACTTGAGTCACGGCTCAAAATATCGCACATCGTACCTCCAAACAATAACACTAGGGTCATATATAAGAGAAGGAATCTCCATTTGAGGAATTTTTTTTACTATTATCAAACAATGGCTAGAACCAAGCAAACCGCAAGAAAGTCCACTGGTGGTAAGGCACCAAGAAAGCAGTTGGCCTCTAAGGCCGCTAGAAAGTCTGCCCCATCTACTGGTGGTGTCAAGAAGCCTCACAG